>OLOP01000730.1_pt1 | contig 24394 bp, 18 predicted proteins | sample 1672381 | NCBI WGS metagenome assembly OLOP01 (sample SAMEA3136678, study PRJEB25190) | human gut metagenome | biome: human gut; feature: human-associated habitat; material: faeces | place: Austria | collected 2013 | reverse complement strand
ACGATGTGGTAACCTTCGAGCAGCTGGGTGTGGACCGTTTGTTTGTGGACGAGGCACACAACTACAAAAACCGTGCGAAACGTTGCGCCACAAGCAGTAGTTGACAGCTGCCGCAAAAAGGCGCCATACGATTGCACTTAGCAATAAGAAAATATCGTAGAGAACTCAAATCTCAAATTCAGGGGCGAAATTCCCCTGCCGTGCAGAATCAATATCGCAAGCGGTCAAATGACCGCACACGACAAGTCAAAGTCGGAGATAGCACGAGAGCTAATACTCCACTGTGCGTTACGTCTCTGTAAAGGCGTATGGTACAAAGCGTGGTGAAGGCGTAACCTGAAAACCTAAACACCGAAAACGGTGCATGGATAATAATGGTGCGGGCTTCCGAAACCTATGGCTATTCGTTAGGAAAAGCTATGCAGCATCGTAAGAGCGAATGGCATCCGAAAGGATGGAAGTTGGAGAAAGTGTATGTGGTTGGTTTTTCTGCATACGCCCTATGAAATGAAATACTCATGCGGAAACACATGATAACTGTGATTCAAAATGTGGTTAGATTCTCCCGGTGTAAGGTAGCGGCCTAAGGGTTTCAATGGTCTATCGACCACAAGGATAGAGATTTTGGGAACGTTTGAGAGCCTGTATTTGGATTGTTACAGCATGATGAAGAATACAGGAAGTCAGCCGTGCCATAGTAGCCAGCGATTGGGTAATGCCAATTACACGGAGCTGAAATGCTCCACGACGAAGGGCACGAGTCAGGTTGATTTACAAATTTCACAATGAAGATCCAACAACGCCCTGAAAGATGGGTGACGAACTGCGAGGTGAAAGCCTTGTGCATTTAAGCGTCAGATTTTCAAGCGAGACAGACCTGAAAAGGTTTCGGGATATGCTCTATGAGAAATCAGGTCAAAATGTCTCGTTTACGGGGCTGTTGGAAGCGATGGCAAATGAAGTAACCATCGTGACCGCCATCCATAACATCAAGTCCAACAAAGGCAGTCAGACTGCCGGAGTGGACGGGGTGAAAATGGACAAGTACCTGCAAATGCCAAAAGAGGCTTTGCTGAAGTTGATTCAATCGAGTTTTGCGGACTACAGACCCAGACCAGCCATGAGGTGCTACATCGAAAAGAGCAATGGCAAGAAACGGCCATTGGGCATCCCCACGGTGCTGGACAGGATTATCCAGGAATGCGTGCGTTTGATATTGGAGCCAATATGCGAAGCGCGGTTCTACCCGCACAGCTACGGCTTCCGACCCTTCCGGGCACAGAAGCACGCAATCCGGGATATTGTCAACGTCATCAACGCGAATGTGAAATCCAAAGATCAGCCTGTATGGGCGGTCGAGGGAGATATAAAGGGCTGCTTTGACAATATCAATCACAGATTGCTCATGAAGAAGCTATGGCGGATTGGCATACATGACAAAAGGATTCTCAAGATCATTAGCCAGATGCTGAAAGCCGGATATATCGAACAGGGGTTTTACAATGGGACGGACATCGGGACACCGCAGGGCGGTATACTGTCGCCGCTGCTGGCCAATGTCTACCTTAATGACTTTGACTGGTATGTGGGCCGCTGTTACATGGAGCCACACAGACAGTGTAAGCATAAGTGTAACGATACCCGGAGACTCAAGTGGTCAGGCATCACCCCGAAGTACAATTTCCGTTACGCGGACGATTGGGTGATATTGACCTCAACGGAACAGGAAGCATTCCGTTTGAAGCGTGAACTGACAAAGTACTTCAAATATCGCATGAAACTGGAGCTATCCCAGGAAAAGACATATGTAACCGACATCAGGAAGGAGGGCATACATTTTCTCGGTTTCATAGTCAAGGCCGAAAGAAAGCGGAAAACTCCAGACCCCAGTACATGGTCGGAGCATCTTGTGGGAAAACCGCTGCCGGATATGGTGAAGCTGGCAAAGAAGATCGATAACCTGCAAAACGAAATCAGGAAAATCGAACTCTGTACACAGCCACACACACAGGCGGCCCACATTCAGTACGTTAACTCCATTATCATGGGGCTTGCACAATACCTGCAACCGTCGATATGCTCCCATGCCTTTCATGCGATTGACCGTAGGGTAAACAACACAGCACTGGCAGTATGGAAGAACCGATTCCCGAAGCAGTATAATCAAATGCAGGTCCCATTAAAGGAACTATGCAACCTGCCGCACCGGCATGAGGGATATGCCAGCAAGACCTTCGCCATAAAAATCGAGGGGAAATGGTTTGGCTTGACCATGGCGTTTATCACGCACAGCAAGCATGAAAGCAAGCCGTTTGACCAAAAGATGACGCCATATACTGCGGAAGGAAGAAGGAGATACGTTCATTACAGAAGCAAGCACAAACCGCTTCCTTATGAACGTCCATCCATCAACACACCGAATGATATTCTGCTGTCACATTATGCACAAGGAAAAGGCTGGAAGGCTAATTTCGAGTACTTCATGAATCGCGAATACGCCTACAACCGGGACAAAGGAAAATGCAAGTGCTGCGGAAGATACTTTTCGGAGACGGTTTCCAAACACTGTCATCACGTCAACAATATGCTTCCTATCGAGAAAATCAACAAAGTGCCGAATTTGGCATGGCTATGTATCCCTTGCCACCGCATGGTACACAACAGCCCGATACCGCCGGAGCTTGACCCCAAAACGGTACGGAAAATACAAAAATACAGAGACAAGCTCAAAGCGTGAAATTTGTAAGTGCGCTATGCTCCGCGAGGACATAGCGGTATTGAAATCAATAGATAGTAAGTCAACCTGATGGAACGCCGGGTGCGCTGAAAGGTGCACGCCCGGTGTGAGACGGGGGAAAACCCGGAGATCATATCAAAGAGTTACCTATCGTCATTATTTTTGTATACCAAAATGCGGAACGTCGCAGGACTTTCGCAGACAGAATCGCAGAAATCATCGGATATGTTCCTGAAATGCCGATACATGGACGAAATCACCGGCGGCAAGGGCATTGTGTTTGCAACGGGTACGCCCGTCAGCAACAGCATGACGGAGCTGTACACCATGCAGCGCTACCTGCAGTACGGCACATTGCAGCAGAAAAGCATGTCGCATTTTGATGCGTGGGCTTCCACTTTCGGGGAAACCACGACCGCGATTGAACTCGCTCCGGAAGGGACGGGCTATCGGGCGCGGACGCGCTTTGCAAAGTTCTTCAACCTCCCGGAGCTGATGAACCTTTTCAAGGAAGTTGCAGACATCAAGACGGCTGATCAGCTGAATCTGCCCCGACCGACCGCGCACTACGAAACGGTGGTGGTGAAGCCGTCTGCCTATCAGCAGGAAATGGTGCAGGCGCTTTCGGAGCGGGCGGCAGCGGTTCACAGCGGCGCGGTTGATCCAAGCGTGGACAATATGCTGCGCATCACCTCCGACGGGCGGAAGTTAGGGCTTGACCAGCGGCTGATGAATCCGTTTCTGCCGGATGATCCGGGCAGCAAGGTCAACGCCTGCGTCCGGAACATTGTCCGCATCTGGCGCGAAGGAGCGGCGGAAAAGCTGACACAGCTGGTTTTCTGCGACCTGTCCACCCCGCGCGGCAAGGCGGCTTCGGAGAAGGAAACAGCGGATGCAGACACGCTTCTGGCGGACGAAATGGGCAGCGAGAACTTCAATGTGTATGATGACATTCGCGCCAAGCTGATTGCGCAGGGCATCCCGAAGGAGCAGATTGCCTTTATCCACGAAGCGAACACAGAAGTGCGGAAGAAGGAGCTTTTCGCGAAGGTACGCAGCGGGCAGGTGCGCGTCCTGATGGGCAGCACCGCAAAAATGGGCGCAGGAACAAACGTTCAGGATCGTCTCGCCGCGTCGCACGACCTTGACTGCCCGTGGCGGCCGGGGGATTTGGAGCAGCGCGCGGGGCGAATCGTTCGCCAGGGCAACCGGAACAAGGACGTGTACATCTACCGCTACGTTACCGAAGCGACGTTTGACGCTTATCTGTGGCAGACGGTGGAAAACAAGCAGAAGTTCATCAGCCAGATTATGACCAGCAAGAGTCCCGTCCGCTCCTGCGATGACGTGGACGAAACGGCGCTGTCCTACGCGGAAATCAAGGCGCTGTGTGCCGGCGACCCGCGCATCAAGGAGAAAATGGTGCGCCCGTAAGGGTGTATATCAAAATCCGCCTTTAGCAAGCGGTAGGTAAAGATATCAAGAAAGGAAGGTGAAAGAAGTAAACCTATCATCCCACAACTTATCCGGATGGGGAAACCCAATGGGGAGTGTAGCATGTTGTTATCCGGAAGGATGGGTGTGCAGCGGTATATACAGCATCCAAAGAACCGATGGACATGGGGATGAAAATTTGCGTATGAGGATGAAAGCTGGATTGCCTGATACGATAGCCGGAGCTTGGGGACATCTTGCCCTCCGTAGGAAAGATGCTGAAACCTACGGTGCTTCGATAGCCGTTCTTCCATTTTGGATGGCTATGTGATATCCGAAGCAAAGTAACTTCAAGACAGAAGTAAACGGCAAAAGTCGCATCCGACAACGCAAAACGCTATATTGATATACGCTACCGGGGATGACCTAAACCCCGTAAGGGGCATGGTTACACAGCTCCCATAGTAGTCCGAGGACTCTGAATTAACAGAGATGGCCGTAAAAACGGAAGCGGGAAAACCGCCTACATGGCAAAGGGGAGCAGTTTACCTTTTTAATACAAACAGAAAGGATGGTGCGTGAGGCACTATGAGAAATCCGATTGATGTATTGAATAGTCTAAGCGATAAAGCAAAAGACCCAACGTACAGATATGAGAGATTGTATCGAAATCTGTATAACCCGGAGTTCTATCTTCTGGCCTACAAGAATGTATACGCTAATGATGGAAGTATGACACCGGGAATGGATGGCAACACCATTGACGGCATGAGCAGCAGAAGGATTGAAGGGATCATTGCATCCCTGAAAGACAAAAGCTATCAGCCGCACCCTGCACGTCGGGAATACATCCCGAAGAAGAACAGTGATAAAAAACGGCCACTGGGAATCCCATCGGCCAATGATAAACTGGTGCAGGAAGTTGTCCGAATGATACTGGAAAGCATCTATGAACCTACCTTTTCAGAAAACTCACATGGCTTTCGTCCTCGTAGAAGTTGCCATACGGCTCTGCTGCATCTGCAGCGCACTTTCACTGGGACGAAATGGTTTGTGGAAGGCGACATCAAAGCCTGTTTCGATTGTTTTGACCATCATGTGCTGATCGATATCTTACGCCGACGCATCAAGGATGAAGCCTTCATCGCTCTGATGTGGAAGTTCCTGAAAGCTGGATATATGGAGCAGTGGAAATTCCATATGACCTATTCAGGCACACCGCAGGGCTCAGGTATCAGTCCAATCCTTGCGAATATCTATTTGAACGAGCTGGACAAGCATATTGAGGAGTACAAAAAGCAATTCGACAGGGGAAGTTCCTCACACAGAAAAGCAAACCCCGAATATGAGCGTATGAACGGTTTGGCCAAAAGAACGAAACGTAAATATGCAAGGATTTGGGACACGCTCAATGAACAGGAACAGAGAGAATGTGCCCGCCACATCCGTTCGTTGAAAGCAAGTGCTCGGCAACTACCGCATTGCGAAGTATTCGATGAGGGATATAAAAGTCTGCAATACATCCGATATGCTGATGACTTTATCATCGGAATGATTGGGAATAAAGCAGACGCCGAAGCTCTCAAAGGCGATCTTGCCATATTTTTGAAAGAGAAATTAGGTTTAACTCTCTCAGCAGAAAAGACGAAAATCACCCACACATCAGAATGTGCCCGTTTTCTTGGCTATGATATCAAGGTGTCTCGGTCTCAGGAAACAAAAAAGCTGAAAAACGGAACAAAGTCCCGTGTGTACTCAGCGGTGGTAAAACTCTATACGCCATTTGATAAAACGATGGCGAAGCTGCTGGAAGTAGGAGCAATCCGTATCAAGAAGGATACCAATGGTAAAGAACGTTGGAAGGCCATCCACAGGAAGAAACTCATTAACCGTTCGGACATTGAGATTCTAAGCAAGTACAACAGCGAGGTAAGAGGCTTGGCTAATTACTACTCGCTGGCGTGCAATCCCATAAGAATGGCTCATTTCTCAAGCCTGATGAAGTATAGCATGCTCAAAACCTTTGCTGCGAAATATCGTACAAAGACCTCGAAGATCAAAGCTCGATATCTGAAAAAGGGCATTTTCACAGTCCCTTATATGACGAAAGCTGGGCCGAAAGAGTGTGTGTACTACAACGAAGGATTCGAGAGACGAAAAGAGCCGCTATTTGGACAGGTTGACATGCAAGCAACCTACAAAAAATATGCAAAGCCCAGCAGCCTGATTTGCAAGTTACGCGCAAAAACATGCGAACTATGCGGAACAACCTGCGATGATATCGAGATTCACCAGGTTAAGCGGTTGAAAGACCTCACAGGAAATGCTGAATGGGAACAGGTAATGCGGTCACGTCACCGCAAAACACTTGCTGTTTGTCCGAACTGCCATGAGATGATTCACCGGTCTAATAAATCGCAAGATGATGGTAAACGGCGAGCCGTGTGCGCCGAGAGGTGCCTGCACGGTTCTGGAGGGAGTCAGTAATGCTGGCTTACCTCATGATTTGGACATTGATGTGTCTCGCCTGAAGCTGCTCAAGGCCAACCATCTGAGCCAGCGCTATGCTCTGGAGGATCAAATTCTGAAGGAGTTTCCGCAGAAAATCAAATCGTTGGAGCAGCGCATTGAGGGCTATCGTGCGGATATTGACTAGCGAAAAAGAAATACCGAGCCCAACGAGGACGGCTTCTCTCCGATGTTTATGCCGGGCGGCACGGTAAGAGAAAAGAAGGCCGCCGGCGATGCTATTCTCGGGCTTTGCAAGTCCATGACAAGCCCCAATCCGATTTCCATCGGTCAGTACCGTGGCTTCGATATGGAGCTGTCCTTCGACACCTTCAGCCGGGAATATAAGATCACACTGATTCATCAGCTGAGGCATACGGTCACGCTGGGCACGGACATCTTCGGCAATATTCAGCGACTGGATAACACCCTCGGCGCTTTTGAGGAACGGATGGCGGCGTGTGCCGAACAGCTGGAGAATACACGGGTTCAGCTTGAAAACGCAAAGGCTGAGGTACATAAGCCATTCTCCCAGGAGGAAGAACTGAAAGCCAAATCGGAACGGCTAAATGAACTGAATGCGATGCTCAATCTCGACAAAAGAGAGAACGAGATCGTTGACGGTGAGCGAGCCGATGAAGAACCGAGCCGCTCCAGCGATGACAGGGAGCGATGAAATCATTCGCACATTTGCAGCACGGCACTTCCGCCACTACAATGAAGCCAGATCAAAGGACGGAGGTGCCTGATATGTTCAGACGCAAAAATGATAAACGAATTGTTGAGCTAAATCCGGAAGAGCTCCGGCTCGCTAAATATGCGCTCCTGGGGGTCCGAAACAAGCTGGTCGCGCAGGGCAAACCGACTGAAGACGTCAATGAGCTGTTACTGAAAATCATGAAGTAACCAATGATAGCCGCAAGGAATCAAAACCTTGCGGCTATCATAAACTAAGGAGGTCGATAATCTAAAAATGTGTGCGGAGAGACTTCCGTTCGCCCATGAAATGTGCAGAGCGGATTGACAATCGCCCATGTTTTGTGTATAATGAAGCAGGAAACTCATGCTGGAGAGTGATTCAGATGTATTTGAAAAGAAAAGTAGATGTTTTCTTAGAGGAATGGAAAGCAGATAAAAACAGAAAGCCACTTATTGTCAAGGGGAGCCGTCAAATAGGCAAAACGGAGTCGATTCTGCATTTTGCTGCCAATCATTATGAAAATGTGATCGAGATCAATTTTGTCCGTGACGAGAAATACAAGGGAATCATCGCGGACGGATATGAAGCCGCTGACATTATCAAGAACATTTCACTCATTGACCCGACAAAGAAGTTTGTGCCCGAAAAGACGCTGATCTTCTTCGACGAGATTACGGAGTTTCCGGAAATTGCAACATCGCTCAAGTTCTTCTGCATAGATGGGCGGTTTGATGTGATTTGCAGTGGGTCAATGCTGGGAGTCAATTACAAGAGGATCGAAAGCAACAGCGTAGGGTATAAAAAAGACTATGAGATGTTTTCGATGGATTTCGAGGAGTTCTTGTGGGCAAAGGGCTATGGAGATGACACGGTAGAAAAACTGCTTTCCCATATGAAGGAATTCAATCCTTTTAGCGAGTTGGAGATGAATGTCTTCCATTCGCTGTTTCTGGATTACAATATCCTTGGCGGAATGCCTGCTGTCGTCGCGGAGTATATCGAGCGAAACACCTTTGAGGGATCGCTTGATACGCAGAAGCAGCTCATAGCGGACTATAAAGAAGATATTCGCAAATATGCTACCGGAATCGATCAAACAAGAATTATCAATGTGTTCAACCGGGTCGCGCCGCAGCTTGCAAGGGAAAACAAAAAATTCCAGATTTCCAAGGTGGCATCCGGCGCAAGATTCCGGGATTATCGAGGATGCGCGGAGTGGCTTTCGGATGCAGGTATGGTCAACATCTGTTACTGCATGGAGTTTCCGGAACTGCCATTGGGAGGTAATTACGAACCTGACACATTCAAGCTGTATTTTGCGGATACGGGTCTTCTGGTATCCATGCTGGATGATGAATCGCAGGAGGATTTAAGAGCCAATAAGAACCTGGGTGTTTATAAGGGAGCCCTCTATGAGAACATGGTAGGAGAAGCTCTCATCAAGCAAGGATATAAGCTGTTCTATTACAAAAAAGAGGATTCCACGCTGGAAGCCGATTTCTTCATTCGTTCAACCGCATCCTTGATTCCTGTTGAAGTAAAGGCGAAAAGTGGACGGGCAAAATCAATGAAAACATTGATTGCCTCTGATCACTACCCGGATATCAGATATGGGATTAAGCTGTCAAAGAACAATATCGGGCATGAGGATAGGATATACACCTTCCCGTACTTCTGTGCATTCCTGCTGAAAAGATTTATGGCTGGTTTTCACGCTGAAGAAGAAGTGGAATAACAAAGACAGCATGGGGAACATACAGCAGAAAAATCCGGTAAAAGTTCCCTGCAAAACGGAATACAACCTGATTCGACCGTTCATTGAAAAAGTGGACGGTCTTTCTTTTTGTCAAGGTTCACTTCCGTTGAGAACTTGGCTAAAATAAGTTCAACTTCTCAATTGAAATGCTACATAGCCGCCGGTGATTCTCTCATCGGCGGCTAAATCTTTATGAAGGAGGAAACCAAATGACAAACGAAGAACTGAACACCGCTTTATATAAGAAGGTGTTCGCAGAACAGGAGCAGTATGTTAAATGTCGGGATGAATTGGCTGGGGCAAGCAATGTCGCTGTTTTCGACTGGGGCGGCGGCACACTGGACATCAGCTTGATTTCTATCGAGAACAGAGAAGTATCAGAACTTGCAGTTGCAGGGATGCGTCTTGGCGGCAATGATATTGACCAGATGCTCGCACGCCATATCCATGCGAAAATTATGCGGCAGGTATCGACGGCATGTCCTTTTGATGACTTATCCCCGAAAGAACGCGACGGCCTTCTTGACCGTGCAGAGGCAGCAAAAAAACGCTTGTCCTCCGATGAATCTGCGCCTGTGATGTTGATAAAATACGCGGGAAGACCCACTGTGCGAGAAAATGTGACATTGGATGAATTTTCAAAGCTGATTGATGCAAAAGTCAACGAAGCAATTCAGCTGCTTTTTTCGGCAGCGGATAAAGCAGGGGTCGCGCTGGGGCAGATGGATGCCATCTTAATGGTGGGCGGAAGTTGTGAAATGCAGGCGATTTACCAACGTATCGAAGAGATAGGGGAAGAGTATCACCTTGCCGTTTGCCGCCCGGAGCGTGTACAATGGTCTGTGGCTGGCGGAGCAGCAATTTTGTGCGAGAAAGAGCCGGTCTATAAGCTTTGCAGCGCTTTTGGCGTTTTGCTTTCTGATGATTCCTTTTATCCGGTGTTTTTACCCGGACAGGAAGCCCACTGCAAATCGCATGAGTTAGGCGAACTGCGAACTTCGCAGCTAATAACTTCTTATGGTGTGGGGACAATAGTCGATTTCAAAGAAGAAACCGCTATTATTGGTGGAGCTGATGACTGGAAACCGGCGGATGAAGATGACCCACGAATCTTACACTGTCACAGCTTGGAAAAGGTGCTACAGCGTGCTTACTTCATAAATCCTAAGTATGATAAGAAAAATCGAGCAATCTATGAGAAATCGTATAGTCGTGACATTCGTGCATATCGTTTCCCTGAAATTTTGTATTGTCCAGCATGTACATATCTGTGGAAGGACAAGCAGCTTGCTGGCTTGCAGAAAGGAGAACTGCGCTGTCCAGAATGCAACCATAGATTGGTTCCTTCACGTTTTATTGTTGCATGCCGTCATGGTCATATCGACGACTTTCCGTATTCACGATGGGTTCACCGAGGTGCCGCGTGTGAAAAAAATCAGGGAGGGGAACCTGAACGATTAAAGCTGTTCAATATTAATGGGCGAACAAACTTGGGCAGTCTGATGGTATCCTGTGAACTGTGTGGAAAAACACGCAGTATGCAAGAAGCGTTCGTTCCAGGGGCATTAGCAACCGTGTATAAATGCGCTGGCCGCCAACCGTGGTTGGAACACGACGCTGATTCGCCATGCACAGAGAATGCTGTTGCTCGAATGAGAACATCCGCTGGTGTCTATATGCCCGTAAATATTAGCGCGCTGAACATTCCACCGTGGAGTACACAGGTCAACAAAATTCTATTTCGACATCTCGATGCGATGGAAGGAAAGAGTGATGAAGCGCTGCAATCCTATATAGAACGAAAAATCCGCCCGTATCTTCCAAAAATCTCAAACAAACAGATTCTGGATGCTTACCGCGTGCTGTGCACAGAACAGAACAAGCCGCATCCTGCGTCGCTCAGAGAACTATATGAGGAAGAATACCGCGCACTTTGTGAAGAAACGGAAGATGAAAATGCGGATTTCAGTTCCAGACGAATTTCTCCTCCGAAAAAGTATCATATGCTGCTGGATAGTGTCACGGCAGTTGATTGCCTGACAGAAATTGTGACAATGGTTGGATTTACACGTTTGCAAGGCTGGGATGGAGACATGAATAGCCCTTGCTTAGCACCAATTTTTTCACGAAAGCAGCAACAATGGCTTCCGGCAATTGATATGCATGGTGAGGGAATTTTTATTCGGTTAAATGAAGAGAGAGTTTCAGATTGGGAAAAGCAAAACCAGCATATCTACCAGTTAATGATGGAGCGGATTCAAGAAAACAAAATCCACTGTGAAAATGCTTCGCCAAGGTATGTGCTGCTTCATACTTTTTCGCACTTATTGATTCGTTCGCTTGCAAAAATGTGCGGTTATCAATCGGCATCACTAAAAGAAAGAATTTATTCAACATATCCCAGCGGCGAGAATATGGCAGGGATTTTAATTTACACAGCTTCTTCTGATGTGGAGGGCAGCCTTGGCGGTCTTGTTGCGCAGGCTAAATCGGAGCATTTGGAGAAGATAATTGATGACTTGCTTGACGAGGCGGAATGGTGCTCTGGCGACCCGCTTTGCATGACATCAACGGGTATCAATGGACAGGGGTTATATGGGCTTAACTATGCCGCATGCCATCAATGCACATTATTGCCTGAGACTTCTTGTGCTATGTGCAATCTTCTGCTTGACAGGGCTGCGCTGATTGGGAGGACAGAAGATGGCACGGTTGGGTTCTTTATATTATAAGGCGGGCTTTTGCATTTCAAGCGACGAGAGCATTCTCCACAAAATTCGACATTTCACCTTGCCGAATGTCTGTAAGTGTGGTAAAATACACACGACGTAACGAATTATGCCATTTTAGGCGATGCTATCAGCAGGGGGGCGCACCATGATTATTAAGTGCAAGATGTGCGGCGGGGACATTGACTTCATTCCGGGCGCGACGTATGGGACGTGCGAGTACTGCGGCAGCACATCGACGATTCCGCAGGCGGAGGACGAGAACAAGCTGAACCGCTACAACCGCGCGAATCACTTCCGGCGGCAGTGAGAGTTCGACAAGGCGGTTGCGGCGTACGAGAAAATTCTGGAGCAGGACGACACGGATGCCGAGGCGCACTGGGGCGCGGTCATCAGCCGATTCGGCATTGAGTACGTTGAAGATCCGGCAACGCATCAGCGAATCCCAACGTGCCATCGCGTGCAGGTGGCGTCGATTCTGACGGACGAGGATTATCTCGCGGCGGTGGAGAACGCGCCGGATGAGGAGAGCCGCCGCATCTATCAGGAGGAAGCGGCGCGGATTGCAGAAATCCAGAAGGGAATTCTGGCGATTTCTGCCAACGAGAAGCCGTATGACGTGTTCATTTGCTACAAGGAGACGGACGAGAACGGTCAGCGGACGCGCGACAGCCAATGGGCGCAGGATGTCTATTATGGGCTGACCGAGCAGGGCTTGAAGGTGTTCTTCAGCCGCATCACGCTGGAGGACAAGCTTGGGCAGCAGTACGAGCCGTACATCTTCGCGGCGCTAAACAGCGCGAAGGTGATGGTCGTTATCGGCAGCCGTCCGGAGTACTTTAACGCCGTGTGGGTGAAAAACGAGTGGAGCCGCTATCTGTCGCTGATGAAGCACGACCACAAGCGGCTGCTGATTCCGTGCTATCGGGATATGGATCCGTACGACCTGCCGGAAGAACTGTCGATGCTGCAAAGCCAGGACATGAGCAAAATCGGCTTCATGCAGGACTTGCTGCGCGGGGTGCAGAAGGTGATGCAGCAGCCGACGAGCGCGCCGCAGGGGGTGCGCGTGGAGACTGCGACGGTGGAAACCAATGCGCCGGGCGTGACGAGCCTGCTCAAGCGTGCCGCGCTGTTCCTGGAGGACGGCGACACCGCGAGTGCGCGCGAATACTACGACCGCGTGCTGGACATTGACCCGGAGTGCGCCGAAGCCTACATGGGCAAGGTGTGCGCTGAAACGGGCTGCCGCAAGGAAAGCGACCTTGGCGCGCTGAATTACTGCGTGGACATGCGCGGCGACTGGCAGAAGGCGGTTCGCTTTGCGTCGGCGGCGCAGAAGCAGACGTACACGGGTTACATGGCGAGCGTGCGGGCGCGGGTGGAGGAGCACTGCCACGAACTGGCGATTGACTGCGCCTGTGCGGTAGCGGCCGGAGATGCAGAACGCTGCGAGATGGAAAGGGTACAGGAGGCTTATCAAAAAAACTGCCTAATGCTTGGAAATGAGAATACAGACTATGAAAGTACACCAAACATGTCGTGGCATTTGTCGCAGTATCAGGCGAAACGAGCTAAATTTAAGAAAATGCATGGATTAATAAATATTGCATGCATTTCTGTCTCTGACTTGAAAAATGGCGCTGAAATGTTTCAAAAAATCAAGGGTCAAGAAGAGAACACAAAGAGCTGTCTCGAAATGGCGGAGAAAATTCAAAACGAAGCGTATGATAAGGCAAAACAGGAATGGGAGACAGCGAAGGAAAATAGCTTTGATTGGGAACGGGTTTGTGAAAAACTAAATGTACAACAATTGAATGGATATCGTGATGTGAATGAACTTCGCCAAAAAGCAGAACAGCATTATACAGAATTGCGGGAAAAAGAAAAACAAAAACAAGCATTAAAAGAAAAACATCATAATATCATTATAGGAAGCTCTGTATTCATTGTACTGATAACCATTTTCACTGTGTTTTACATTGTTCCCGTTGTCAAATATCATAGAGCAATTTCGCTGGCTGAAGCTGGACAGTATGACAAAGCTATTGCTATTTTTGTATCATTGGGAGAATATCGTGATACAAAACAGCAAGTTAAGGAAACATATTACGCAAAGGGAGAAGCAGAATTTTCAGCAGGGAACTGGGATAATGCTGTAACTGCATTTAGCAACGCAGGACGTTATTCGGATGCTCCTATTCGTGCGCGAGAAGCAAGTGATGAGAAAAAGTATCAGCAAGCCGTTTCAATGCGCGAAAATGGACAATATGAAGAAGCAATAGAAGCTTTTTCGGCATTGGGAAATTACAGTGATGCTACGGAACAAATTTCAGAAACGTGGTATCAAAAAGCAATGGCTCTGCGTCAAAATGGTCAATATGAGGACGCAAATACTATTTTCTGGTCATTGGAAAATTATAACGATGCAAAGACGCAGGTTAAAGAAACAAAATATCAGCAGGCAGACGATTTAACTAATTCTGGGGAATATGATGAAGCATACGCTATTTATGCAACGATTATTGACTACAAGGATGTTGATAATATACTAACAAATAATAAGAATCTTGCAGAAGTAGCAGCTGCTGTTGCACTTGATGAGAAGTTTGCGGTAGGAAACTATGTGACTTTGGGGCGATATCCACAGATGCAATCGGGCGAGGATTTAACTTCTATTGAGTGGTTGGTGTTGGCACGAGATAAAAACAAAGCACTGCTGATTAGTCAGTATGGATTGGATGCGCAGCCCTACAATGAAAGTGAGACTAATGTGACATGGGAAAAGTGCTCACTTCGAGCATGGCTGAACGATGTGTTTTTTTCAAGAGCATTTGATACATCTGAACAGCAAGCGATTATCTTAACAACTGTGGCTAATGATAAGTCCCAAGGTTATAGTGAGTGGAACATTACTGGCGGCAGCACAACTAAAGATAAAGTGTTTTTACTGAGTTATGCCGAGGCTAAAATGTACTTCGGACTAAATGAAAATAGCAACACTAAGTCCTGTATACAACCAACAGCATATGCGATTGCGCAGGGTGTATTTGTAGACGGCGCAAGTGCCAGCTGGTGGTGGTTACGTTCGCCGGGACATGAACAATATGATGCGGCGCGTGTGGGAGCGGATGGCTCTCTTTACTATCATGATGTTCGTGACTCTTCTGGTGCTGTTCGTCCTGCGATATGGGTAGACCTTGATTCGCCTTTTTTTCAATAATATTCCACCATTTTGCGGCGCTTCCCCTCACCCCGGAAGCCGCCGCGTTTTTGTCACATCCGGGCATAAAAACCCGCAACCCCCCTGTACCCCCTTGCAAAGCGTGCACCTATGCAGTATAATCAAAGTGGAATGCTTTCCTTTCACATGCGCAATTTCCAACATGAGGAATGAGATAGAGGAGGAACTGCTGTTATGAGTAAATTCGTTATCGCCTGCCCCGTCTGCCACCAGTATGTGCAGGCCAGCACGGGTCTGTTCGCAAGCCGCCGCGTCCGCTGCGCGTGCGGCAATATCATTGATGTCAAAACCGAAAGGTTAGCTAGCCGCAAGTGCCCGTCCTGCGGCAATCAGGTCGTTTTCGACCAAGCCGACGGGGTGGATGCCCGCTGCCCGGTGTGCCAGTCGGCGCTGATGGTGGGGGAAGCCGTGTCGTTCCGCTGCCATCGGTGCGGCTGCCAGCTGAACGCGGACAGCACGGTGGATGAGGTGGACTGCCCCGTCTGCGGTGCGGTGAACGACGTACAGGCGGAGGTGAAGAAGGCGCAGGTGCGTGCGGAGGGCATTCCGGCGGTCATCCGCTATGAGGGCGACAATCAGACGATTGTGTGGAAGCACCCGCTGACGGATTTTACCACGGGAACGCAGCTGATTGTGCACGAAAGTCAGGAAGCCGTGTTCTTCCGCAACGGCGAAGCGCTGGATTCCTTTCCGGCGGGACGCTACACGCTGGAAACCGCCACGCTCCCCAAGATGAACAGCATCTACCAGCTGCCGACGCAGGGCACGCCCTTCCGCGCGGAGGTCTACTTCGTCAACCTGACGACGCAGCTGGGCATCAAGTGGGGCACGCCGAGCAAAGTCGGCATGTTTGACCCGGTGACGGGCATCCATGTGGAACTGGGGGCGTCGGGCGCGTTTAACCTGCGGGTCAGCGACGCGCGGCGGCTGCTCATCCGCGTCGTCGGCACGGCAGCGGGGCTGAAGCAGGAGGAAGTCTTTAACCAGAACGGGCTGGGGTACTTCCGCACGCTCATCATGACGCAGGTGAAGGCGAATCTGGCGAAAATCATCAAGAGCAACCACATTTCCGTCCTGGAGCTGGACGAGCATCTCGACACTATCAGCCGCGGTCTGCGCGACGCCATCAACGCGGAACTGGCATCGTACGGGCTGGAAGTGCCGGAATTTTACGTCAGCAACATCGTCACGCCGGATGGTGACAATAATTTCCAACGAATGAAGCAGCAGCACGCGGATTTGTACCTGAAAACGCGAGAGGCGGAAATTCTCAAGGCGGATGTCCATCTGAAGATGATTGCCGCGCAGGGCGATGCCGACGCGGCGCGAATCGCGGGTCAGGCGCAGGCGGACATCTACCGGATGCAGGCGGAAGCCGAGGCGCAGGAGATGCGCATGAAGGGCTACACCTACCAGCAGGAGACGAGCCGTCAGGTGGGTCTGGAAGCCATGCGCAATGGCGGCACGGCGGGCGGCATCAGCGGCATGGCGAGCGACGCGATGCAGTTAGGCGTTGGGCTGGGCGCGGTCGGCAGCGTCATTGGCATGACGAAGGACGCGATTCAACCGGTGATGCAGAGCGCCTTGACCCCGGAAGCTCCCGCAGTCGAGGGCTGGACGTGCACCTGCGGCAAGGCGGGCATCACGAGCAAATTCTGCCCGGAATGCGGCGCGAAGAAGCCCGAAGTGTGGGACTGCGCGTGCGGGCAGACGGGCATCACGAGCAAATTCTGCCCGAATTGCGGTGCGAAAAAGCCCGAAACGTGGAACTGCGCCTGCGGACAGGCGAACATCAGCAGCAAATTCTGCCCGAACTGCGGCAAGAAGCGGGAGGACTAAGCAATGAAACTGAGCAAGCACGCATGGACAATCTGGGGGATTCTTCTGGTGGTGGCACTTGTGCTGATGGTGCTGATTCCGTTCAGCCGGACGGCATCGTGGTGGATTGCGGCTATCTGCACCGTGCTGATGTTCCTGCTGGCGGCGTGGACGTTCTATGCCGCGTTCCGCAAGGATGGCTTGGAAAGCAAGATCCTGGGCTGGCCGATTTTCAAGGTGGGCGCGGTGGCGCTGGCGGTACAGGTCGTTCTCGGCTTTGCGCTGATGGGGCTGGCGGCGCTCTGCCCCGCGTGGGTGACGGTGCTGGCGGAGGTGCTGATTTTCGCCGTGACGGGCATCTGCCTGACGGTGAAGGATGCCGCGCGCGTGGTGGTATCGCAGAGCGAAGCGCACATGGCGGACAGCACCGCCGCGTGGAAGGTCATCCGGCAGAAGGCGAACGCGCTGTCCGCATCGGGGGATGCGGACATGAAGCGCCTTGCGGAGGAAATTCGCTTCGCCGACCCGATGCCCACGAGCATCGACGGGGAGATTGCAGCGCAGGTGGATGCGCTGGCGGCGGGGGCGAACGGGAAAAACGTTCAAAATTTGCTTAAACAATTAGAGCAACGAAAATTACTTTCAAAGCATGAAAAATAAGATTTTTATAATTGACGTAAGTAGGTGATTGAAGTGATACCACCAGACAATTACATCATATTTTTAAAATTTTCGGAACAAAGGTGGATAGATTCTCTTGTAAATGGAAACTTTAGTTTTTCATGCGTGGGGAATTTTATCCAACAAGCACAAGCAACTGGCGATACAGTGCAGGGAGATAGTTTTGAAGGTTATTTTGCTCGATTGAAAAAAGATGATAAACGTTTGACTATAATGCGTTCCAGATTAAAGGACGATTTGGAGGAAAGTAATGATGGAAATTATGTTCTATTAAGAAGAAAAAGTGCCTTAACTGTTCCGATTTTTTGCATTTATGGATACCAGTGCATTGATGCAGTAAATGAAGCACCTTCTTCAGGAAAAACAAGAATAAGGCATAACTTTGATGCGCGTTTGTTTGATGCGTTTGCAAACAAGTGGAATTCATCTATAGTGGCAGATGACAGAAGAGCAACATACGTTATTCTTCAAGCCAGAGCATTTGCTAATCGCATCGCGGAAATGCGAGATAAAGAATTGAAGAATATGTTAAAAAAGCAAAGAAGGGAGAGAAAAGCTCTTGCTAATCGTGTCCTTGCAGATAGAATACAGTATGATATTGATGAACGAGGTGAGTTCTTTATCAATCCGACAGACAACTACCCGGAATTGCTACACAAACGTTGTGAGTATGCATATCAGTACGAGACAAGAATTTATTTTCCTGACATACATCTTTCCCATATTTTTGATAGAAAATCGGTTGCGGTTAGCGCATTTGATAAATCAGAGTATAGAATTGATCATATGCCAATGAGGATGAATATAACAGCCGATGTTGTTAGATGGAAGAAAAAGGATGAATAAACCCATGTTCATCAAGTGCAAAATGTGCGGCGGCGACCTTTATCCCGCCGAAAATGCAACTACCTGCGAGTGCACGAAATCCAAAACAAAAGTCTCCTAACCGTCACCACAACGCCACCCTTTTGTGCTACAATACCCCCTGTCCGCTCTTCATCGGACACAAACTACTTCATGCGACAATCAGGAGCACATTCCCTCTGCTCCCCACTATCATCATCCGCAGCACGAAAGTTCACCACCTCAAAAGCACTGCCATTCCCCGTCCCCTCAATTGTATACAACCAAGCAAGCCCGCCGACCGCCTGTACAAATCACAGGCAGCCGACGGGCTTGCTTTCTTGCTTTATACTATTTCCGGATTCACCTGCGCCATCTGCTTGCGCCTTTTCATCCGGAAATAGTATTATTTCGCTTGATACACCATTTCCGCCTGCTTCTGCGCAATCAGGCACAGTTCTGCCGCCTTGAAGGCGTGCGCCTGCGTCATTGCGTTTTCCGTGCGGTTCAGGCTGTCCAGAATCAAATCACCGAAGAACGGGTAGCCCGTCAAACCGGTCGCGTTGATGTACTGCTCGCCTTGGTCGTTGACGAGGAACACATGGTTGCCGCCGTCGCGCTCCGTGCCCACATCCACATACTTGCGGATTTCAATGTACCCCTTCGTGCCGATGATGATGGTGCGCCCGTCGCCCCACGTCCGCAGGCCGTCCGGCGTGAACCAGTCCACGCGGAAGTAGAACGTCGTGCCGTTTGCACCGTTGATGGCGCAGTCGCCGAAGTCGTCCAGCTCCGGGTACTGTGGATGCGCGTAGTTGGCAATGCGGCTGCGGGAGACTGTGCCGTCCTCCTCGCCCGCGTAGAACAAATACTGCTCGATTTGGTGGCTGCCGATATCGCAGAGGATGCCGCCGTACTTCTCCTTTTCAAAGAACCACTGCGGCCGCCCCGCCGCGCCCAGCCGATGCGGCCCGAAGCCCTCCACATGGATGACCTTGCCGATTGCGCCCTGCTCAATCAGGTTGCCCGCCAGCACCGCGCCTTCCACATGCAGCCGTTCGCCGTAATAGACCATGTACTTCTTGCCCGTCTGCGCCACCATCTTCTTGGCGCTGTCCAGCTGCTCCAAGGTGGTGAAGGGCGCTTTGTCGGTGAAGTAGTCCTTGCCCGCCTCCATGGCGCGCAGCCCCAGCGCACAGCGCTCGTTTGTAATCGCCGCGCCGCAGACCATGTTCGTTTCTTTGTCGTTAAGCAGTTCTTCCTCGCTCCGGGCGACTTTCACCTGCGGGTACGCTTTTACGAACGCTTCCACCTTCTTCGGGTCGGGGTCGTAGACGTACTTCAGCGTGCCGCCCGCCTCCAACAGACCGTTCGTCATGCCGTAGATGTGCCCGTGGTCAAGGTGCGCGGCAGAAAAGATAAATTCACCCGGCTTCACGACGGGCTGCGCCTTGCCTTTGGGCGCATAATTCATGCCGTCTGATACTTTCATCGTAATGACCTCCCATTATTTCTGCTGATAATCGCTGCCGAGCGTAATCGTGCCGTCAAGCGACGCGGCAGACGTGGTTTTCTCGTAGAAATGCGGCACGGCGCGCATCATGCCTTCCACCGTGTAGAACGGGTCGTCCTTTTGCAGCGGCAGCGTGACTGTCTGCTTTGTTGCGCCTGACTTGTAGACGGCTGTAATCAGCTCAATCGTCCGGCGGCCATCCTCGCCGCCAATCGCGGGCAGGGTGTCCTTTTCCAGCGCGGAGAGGACGTTTTCCAATTCGCCCGCGTGCCCCTCGTAGGGAAGCTGCGGCTGCGCATCCACAAAATCGCGGATTTTCTGCTCTAACTCCGTATTTTCAATCGGGAAGCCGTTCGGTTTGGAGATGGACGCGTACACGCTGAACGGCGCGGCGACTTTCGCCTTCTCGCACTGGAAGACCAGCTCCTGCTCTTCGCCGTGATGCACGACGGAGGCTGTCAGCTGCGCCAGCGCGCCCGGATATTGCAGCACGGACAGCGACAAATCCTCCACCTCAGCGTTGTCGTGCGCGACGTTCGCCATCACGCTCGTCACGGCCTGCGGAAGACCCATCATCCAGCACAGCATGTCAATATGGTGGACAGCGTGGTTCAGCGTACAGCCGCCGCCCTCCTTCTCCCATGTGCCGCGCCACCACAGGTCGTAGTAGCAGTGCCCGCGCCACCAGGCCGATGTGACGGATGCGCACAGCACTTTGCCCGCAAGCCCGCTGTCGAGCAGCTTTTTCAAGTTGCTGATGGGCTGGCGGAAGCGGTTCTGGGCGATAATTGCGAGTTTCTTGCCGCTTTCATCGCGGGCGCGGAGCATTTCGTCGCATTCTTCCAGCGACGCCGCCATCGGCTTTTCGCAGACGACGTTCTTGCCCGAACGCAGGCTGTTGATGGAAATGCTGGCGTGGACGTACGGCGGCGTGCAGACGTCCACCAAGTCAATATCCTTGCGTGAAAGGATTTTCTGGTGGTCGTCGTAGACCTCCGCTTCGGTCAGGTGATAATCCTCCTTCATCTTCTGCGCCTTTTCCGGCACAATGTCCACCAGCGCCACAATCTTGCAGCGCTCCGGGAAGCGCAGGTAGGCTTCCACATGGGCGTGGGAAATGTTGCCCGTGCCCACAATGGCAATCCGAATCATGGCATTCGCTCCTTCTACAATACTCAACGCTGCGTGATGCGTTATCTGCATGATAGCACATTGACATCAAGATTTCTATGCGAATCCTGTTTTCAATTCGGCGGATTTGGCAGATTGTCGTCCTAATCAGACAAAACGGCAATTAGTGTCCGCCGCTGCGCTGCTTGCGGTAGGCGTTCGGAGCCATGCTCGTCATCCGCCGGAAGCTGCGCAGAAAGCCGGAATAATCGCCGAATCCGCTGCGGTCGGCTACTTCACTCAGGCTCATGTCCGTCAGCAGATTCTCCTTCGCCAGCTGCACGCGGCGGTAGAGAATGTATTCGTAGACGCTGCGCCCGGCGTAGCTTGTAAACTCGTGCGAAAGGTACGATACGCTGATGGCGAAGCGGCGCGCAATGTCTTCCAATTTTAGCGGTTCGGTGAAGTGGTCGTTGATGTATTGCAGCACATCGAAAATCACATCGTTGACAACGCTTGGCTGAATAGGAGCGGTTGTTCCCTGCACGGCTTGGCAGACCATGACCATGAAGTCGATGATGCGCCCGTAATTGCGGAACTGCACCATCTCGTCAGGCATGTCCTGCTGCGCGGAGATGTCTATCAGCAGCTGTTTGCACGCCAGCGCATCCGGCTGCGGCAGTTCATAGTAGAATTTTCCGGACTGCAGGCGGCTGTCGAAGTAACGCTGGAGGTCAATCTGCCCGAAGCCAAGCTTTCGCAGCGTTTCCGGGCGCAGATACAGGAAGCCGCGCTCGTAGTTCTGCAGCGAACTGCCGCCCACCAGCCCGTGCATCCGAAACGGCGGCATGATAATCAGCTGATTGTTTTGCAGCGGAAACACGCTGCCGTCCACATAGTAGACCTTGCCACCCTGATAGTGGATGTAAAATTCGTAGAAATCGTGGCAATGCAGCCCGCCGACGGTGTGGTGTTCCGCTATGGCATAGCACGCTTCGTACTCCGCGTCTTCGCGTCCCATCGCGTTGTAGCCGTTGATGGTCTCCGTAAATCTCATCGTTTCAGCTCCTTTCTGGGTTCAGATGTTTTGATTATACAGCAGGATTCACATATTTTCAAGCAGGATTTACATTGATTGTGCAACTTGCGTCGGCTATAATCAAATTAACGATACGGAAACGGAGCGTGACGTTCCCGTAACAGGCTGCCTCGTGCAGCGTCTCCCGTGGTTTCCCGTTGGCAGTGCCGATCAGATGTTGGTTGATGCTGCTGGGAAAAACAGCGGGTTCTTTGCATGGATTCTATTTTGCATCCCGCAAAAGAGAGTTGTTTTTGTACACCTTTACGGAAACCATAATTCGTTAGAAATGGAGGTTTTTGCTTATGATGAGAAATTCCGCGAAAACCGCTGCATCGGTGCGTCCGCGCCGCAAGCGCGGGAAGCATTGGCTTCAGCGCGACTGGCGGCTGTACCTGATGCTGCTGATTCCAATTGTCTGGTACATTCTGTTCTGCTACAAGCCGATGGCGGGGCTTCAAATTGCTTTCCAGAAGTATAACATGTTCAATCCCGCCAAGAGCAAGTGGATTTGGCTGAACAACTTCAAGTTCGTTTTCGGCATGAGCGACTTTGGCATTGCGCTGAAGAACACACTGATTCTCAACGGGCTGGACTTGCTCTTCGGCTTCCCCGTCCCGATTATCCTTGCCATCCTGCTCAACGAAATGCGAACGCCCATGCTCAAGAAGTTTTCGCAGACGATGCTGTACCTGCCGCATTTCCTTTCGTGGGTCATCATCGGCGGCATGGTGCTGCAGATTTTTGCGCCGACGTCGGGCGTCATCAACTCCACGCTTCTGCGCTGGGGCTGGATTTCCGAGAACATTCCTTTCCTGACGGATGGCCCGACGTGGACGTTCACCTATGTGCTGGTCGGCGTGTGGCAGTCGATGGGCTGGGGCACGATTCTCTACCTTGCGGCGATTACCGGCTTGGACATGAACCTCTTTGAAGCGGCGCGCATTGACGGCGCGAACAAGCTCCAGCAGATTTGGCATGTCACCTTGCCCGGCATCCGTTCCACCATCGTCGTTCTGCTGATTATGAACATCGGGCGTATGATGTCCATCGGCTTTGACCGCCCGTTTATCATCGGCAATACCAAGGTCAAGGACTACTGCGACGTCATTTCCACCTTCGTTTACCGCGCCGGCATTACCAACAGCCAGTTCGCCCGCGCAACCGCCATTGGTCTGTTCCAGTCCATCGTGGGCTTGGTGCTGATTACGGGCGCAAACACCGTTTCCCGCCTGTTCGATGAACAGAGTATTTGGTAAGAGGGGAGGATTTGTCATGACTGCGATTTCCACACAGGCGCATATTTGCCCTGAGAAGAAGAAGAAACTCGGTGTAGGGCAGATTATCCTCATCATCGTGATGATGCTCTTCGTGCTGATCTGCACGCTGCCGTTCATCAACGTCATTGCCATGTCGATGTCCTCCAAGTCTGCGATTCTGCGCGGTGCAGTGTCGTTCTGGCCGGTGGAATTCAACGTCGATGCCTACAAGCTCATCGTCAGCGACAATTCGATGTGGCACAGCCTGCTCTATACCATCGAACTGACGGTAATTTACACCGTGCTGGCGATGGTAATGACGATTCTGGTGGCGTTTCCGCTGTCCATGCGTCGCCTCAAGGGGCAGCGCGTCATCATGTTCTTCATCGTCTTTACCATGTACTTCTCCGGCGGCACGATTCCGATTTACCTGAACGTGAAGGAATTCCACATGCTTGACAGCATGTGGTCGCTGATTATTCCGGGGCTGATTTCCACGTTCAACGTCATCATCCTGAAGAATTTCTTTTCTTCCCTGCCGTATGAGCTGGTGGAGGCGGCGTCGATTGACGGTGCGACGGATTTCCAAGTCCTCACCCGCATCTTCCTGCCGCTGAGCTTCTCCTCGCTGGCGACGCTTTCCCTGTTTTACGCAGTCGGCAAATGGAACAGCTTCAACGATGCGCTGTACTACATCACCTCGCGTGAACTGCAGCCCTTGCAGCTCAAGCTGTACAACCTCATCAAGGGCAGCCAGTCGGTGGAAGTCGCTGTCGCGGAGGGCAGCTCGAATGACCTGAGCACCAACGTGTCCGAATCCATTCAGTCCGCAACCATCATTTTCGCGACGCTCCCCATCCTGATTGTGTACCCGTTTGTGCAGCGCTACTTCGTGGCGGGTGTTACGATGGGCGCAGTCAAGGGCTAATACTAAGGCACCACCGCACAATTCGGCGGCGCGTCTGGCGATGCCTTTTCCGCCAT
>OLOP01000725.1_pt1 | contig 24459 bp, 20 predicted proteins | sample 1672381 | NCBI WGS metagenome assembly OLOP01 (sample SAMEA3136678, study PRJEB25190) | human gut metagenome | biome: human gut; feature: human-associated habitat; material: faeces | place: Austria | collected 2013 | reverse complement strand
TGGCCTACGTGGTCGGCGCCCTGCTCACGGCGGTCGTCATGTACCGCACGCAGCGCCGTTGGGGTTTCGACATTACGGTCGACGACCTGACGAGCGTCGTGGTCGGTGTGGTCTTTGGCCTTATCATTGGCGCCCGCCTGTTCTACGTCATCTTTTACGGTGATGGCTACTACTGGGCACATCCGCTCGAGATCTTTGCCACCAACGAGGGCGGCATGAGTTTCCATGGCGGCCTGGTGGGCGGCATCTTGGGCGGCATCATCGTGTGCCGCATGTACAAGCTTGATGCATGGACCGTCGCCGACCTTGCCGTGATCGGCGCCCCGCTGGCCCTGTGCCTGGGCCGTTGTGCCAATTTCGTCAACGGTGAGCTGTGGGGTAAGCCGACCGATCTGCCCTGGGGTGTGGTCTTTGGCGGCACCGCGGGCGATATGCCGCGTCATCCTTCCCAGCTCTATGAGGCATTCCTAGAGGGCATTGTGCTCTTCTGTTTTTTGCAGGTGCTCAGCCGCAAAAAGCCGCTGCTGCCCCAGGGTACGTTTATGGGCGTGTTCGTGATGGGGTACGGCATCGTCCGCTTTCTCGTTGAGTTCGTGCGCGTGCCCGATGCCCAGCTGGGTTATCTGCTGGGAGGCGTCATCACCATGGGTCAGCTGCTGAGCTTGCCGCTCGTGATCGCCGGCCTGGCGCTCATCATCTTCGCCCGACACCGCAACCAGCCCCAGCGCGTCTACCTGGGCGCCTAACCATCAAATCCACCACAAAGGGGACAGGCACCTTTGTGGTGGTTTTGCCGAGTTTGATAGGTTTCTAGAAAGGCTTTCGGACTGTGAAGGATTCCGACCTCTCCACAACGGCTGCGCGCGACGCTGCCCGCATCGTCTGGTTTAAGCGCTATCCCGCCAAGCAGACGCTCATCGCATTTTTGCTCGCGCTGTTGGCGACCACGGCGTTTTCCATCGATCCCGCCCCGGTGTCGAGCAACGCAGTCTTGGCGATTGACCCCAAAGCCTCGGGCATGCTGTACGTGTGCTACGAGGTGCTCCTCTCGTTTGCCGGCCATACCGACGCGGTCATGCTGCTTGCGCTTGCCTGCCTGCTCACGCTGCCGTTTCGCTACGTGTTCTTTGGCCGCGGCGACGCTTGGCGTCCCTCGGTGATCCTTCCGTCGCTGTTCTTTGCCGTCTGCATGGTGTTTGGCCGCAGCTACGACCTCACCGATTCGGCCGAGATCGTGCTCGGCGACAAGGCCCGCATCATCTGCGCCTGGATAGGCGGTGCGGGCTGGATGCTCTTGGCGGTCGTTGCCTTCTACCTCGCCTTTGAGTGTCTAGATTGGCTGAGCTCTCGGCGCATTCCGTTTTCCGAAGCGCACTTTGGCCGCGTATGGCGTGTGGCTCACGCCGTGCTCTCGGTCCATCCCTTTGCCGGGCCCTTCCTGGTGCTTATGATCGCCTGGGCGCCCACGCTCATCGCTTCGCTGCCCGGCCTTTTTATGGGAGATACGGGTGCGCAGATTCGCCAGTGGTTCAACTACCCCAACGGCACGAGTGACTACCTGCGCCTGCTCAATCCCAATGTGTTGCTCAACGGACATCACCCCGTGGTGCACACGGCTATCATCGGTTCGTGCGTCCAGCTGGGGCTTTCACTGTTCAACAGCGCCAACGCAGGTCTTGCCATCTACACCTGCGCCCAGTTCGTCATTACGGCCGCTTGCATGGCCTATTCCATCTCGTCGCTGCGCAAGCTGGGCGTGAGCCTGCCGGTCCGTGGCGTGATCTTGCTGTTCTTTGTGTTTATGCCCATGTTCTCCAACTACGCGGCGCTGCTTACCAAAGATGTGCTGTTTGCCGACGCGTTTTTAGTGCTGTTGGTACAGACCGTGAAGCTCGTGGCATGCGGCCTGCCCCGTCGCGATGCCAATGCCGAGCGTGCGGGCGAACAGAGGCCCGTGCTCTTTGCGCGCCATGACTGGCTGCTGCTCGCTCTGGGCGCCATGGGTTCCACGTTTCTGCGCAACGGCGGCCTGGTGTTTCCCCTGGCGGCATGCGTAATCGCGGCGGCGTTTTGCGCATGGGACGCGCATGTGGCTCATCGTGCAGCCAGGCAGACTGGTGCTGCGACTTCGGGCGCCACGCCGCGCTTCCGCTGGGTCGGCGTCCTCGCGGTGCTCGCGCTCTGTCTTGCCTCTAATATGTACTTCACCAAGGTCTTTATGCCGGCGCACGACATCACGCCTGGTTCCAAGCGCGAAATCCTCTCGATTCCGTTCCAGCAGACGGCTCGTTTCGTCCAAAAGCACGACGGCCTCAACTCGGGCGTCAACCCTACGGTTAAGGAGGACGGCACCATCGTGGAGGCTCCTTGCGACGGCTTGGTGACCGACGAAGAGCGTGCCGTGATCGACCGTGTGCTCAAGTACGAGAACTTGGGCCGCCGTTACAACCCGGATAAGTCGGACGCCGTCAAAAATTGCTTTAACGAGTATGCCTCGCAGGAGGACATCAAGGCCTATTTTGAGGTGTGGGCCCAGATGTTCAAAAAAGATCCCGAGTGCTATATTTCGGCGCTCATCAATAACTACTACGGCTACTTTTATCCGAGTGCCCGCGATGCGTGGGTCTACAGCACGGCGCGCAGTGCCGAGATCATGGCGAAGCCCGATAACCTCAAGTACTTCGACTTCCATCCGGTCGATAGCAAGGTTGTGCGCTGGTGCGACCACCTGATCAACCTGTACCGCGTGGCAGTACAGCGCATCCCGTTTATCTCGCTCACCATGAGCTCGGCCACCTATGTGTGGATCATGATCGCCGTGGTGGTCTATCTGCTACGTCGTCATTCGTGGCGCGGGCTGGCCATTTGGGTGCCGCTGCTGGGCGTGCTCGCCGTGTGCCTGATCGGTCCCTGCAACGGCTCGACCTACATGCGCTACCTGTATCCGGTCATCGCCTGCATGCCCTTTGCCATCGGCGCCACCATCACCCGCAGCGACCTCCTCTGGTCCTAATTTGGTGCAAAGGGGACAGGTTACTTTGCACTAAGGGGCCGCATCATCACGACGCCTTCATTTTGGGGTTTATCTCGCAGGCCAGTAGGTATATCATAACGACGTTTGTTTATATTGCCCGAGCATCTGCGCTGGGCTTTAGGTCGAAACCGATAGGAGACACGTATGTCCGGACACTCTAAGTGGGCCACAACCAAGCATCGTAAGGGCGCGCAGGACGCCAAGCGTTCCGCCCTCTTCTCCAAGCTGAGCCGCAACATCACCGTTGCTGCCCGTCTCGGCGGCGACCCGCTGCCCGAGAACAACGCCAGCCTCGCTGCTGCCGTTGCTAAGGCCAAGGCTCAGTCCATGCCTAAGGACAAGATCAAGTCCGCTATCGACAAGGCCTTTGGTTCGGGTGCCGATGCCGCCGTCTACGAGAACATCGTGTACGAGGGCTACGGTCCCGCCGGTGTCGCCGTCTACGTCGACTGCCTGACCGATAACCGCAACCGCACCGCTGCCGACGTCCGTTCCGCCTTCTCCCACGCTGGTGGCAACCTGGGCACCTCCGGTTCCGTCGCCTTCCAGTTTGAGCGCAAGGGCCAGATTGTCGTTGCCAAGGAGGTCCTGGACGAGAACGCCAAGAAGGAGACCATGATCGCCAACGGTCCTGCCGGTGACGAGGATGAGTTCATGATGGCCATCGCCGAGGCCGGTGGCGAGGACTACGAGGACGCCGGCGAGGAGTGGATCGTCTGGACCGCTGCTAACGACGTCATGGCTGTCTCCAAGGCGCTCGAGGAGCAGGGCGTCCAGGTCAAGGGCTCCGAGACCACCATGGTCCCGACTACCCCGACCGAGGTCTCCGGTACCGACGCCAAGAAGGTCCAGCGCCTCATCGACCGTCTTGAGGAGCTCGACGACGTCCAGGACGTCTACAGCACCATGGATATGACCGACGAGGTCATCGCTGCCCTCGAGGAGGAGTAGCGCCCACACGGGTTAAGCCGTGCATATCTGGGCATAATGAAGCGAGCATGCAAGCCTCGTGGAATAGATGAGCCGGATCCGCGTGCGTATGGCACCGGACCCGGCTCTTTTATAATGATGCGAGCCGTTTTGCATTCTGTGGACCGAAACCTGAAGGGAGCGCGCGTGCGCGTACTCAAACGAGCCCTAGCGATCGTGTATCTTGCCGCCGCCATCGTGGCGCTGGGTACGCTTGTCTGCCAGTTCTGGGGACCGTATACGTATCGCTTTATGCTGCTGTTGCGTGACACCATGCCTCGCGTCGTCGTTACGGTGTGCGCCGCTATCGTGGCGCTTGGCGTGCTCATCGGTTTTTTCCGCCTGATGTTCGCGCGTCGCGAGCCGTCCTGCGTGCATCCGGCGGGGGAGCGCAATATCGAGGTCACGCTCGCAGCGCTTTCCTCGTGCGCCCGTGCCGCGGCAGAGTGCGATGATCGCGTGATGGTTGAGCGTATCGAGGCACGCGTTCAAGGCTCCGACGAGTCGCGCGTTCGTTTTAAGGTCGAGGCCATCGCGCTCGATGACAAGGACGTTGCCGCTCTTGCCACCTCGATGCAGCAGCGCATCGAGAAGGCCTGCGACACCATGCTCGGCACGCCGGGCACGACCGCGCGCGTCCGTTTTTTGCCGTCCAAGACTACCGTCCAGACCGTGGAGGTTTCCGGTGAGTGATACCAATCAAGACAAGACCGCCCGCACGCCGCGCCTGACAATCGACCAGAACGCTACGCCGGCAGGCGAGTCCGCCGACACCAAGCCCGAGGCCGGCGAGCAGCACGACAGCGCCGCCAACGACTTTGACGAGGCCATGGGTCTCATCAAAGGTACGGGCGCTGCTATCTGGAGCTACGCCGTGCGCCACCCCAATACTACGCTCGGCGCCTTGGCAGGCTTTATCCTCGCCGTGCTGGTACTTACGTTGGGTCTGTGGGACACGCTCGTCATCGCATTCTTTGTGCTGATCGGCGCCGTGATCGGCCAGATTCGCGACGGCGAGAACGGTATCGTCAACTTCTTCGGCCGTCTGTTTAGCGGCCGCTAATATGTATTCGACTGTCGCATCCGCGGCAGGCATAAGGAGGAACCATGGCTTTTAACACGAAGGTCGATGTGGCCGATACCGAGCTCGAGGCGAATGGGGCCGTCGCCGATGCCGGGGACGTGACGCTCGAGGACGAGGCGCTCGTCGAGGCCGAATCCGATGCGGACGAGGACAACGAGGAGATGGACGAGGAGGCGGACGAGTCCGAGGACTCGCTGACCTATTCCAACGGCGTGATCGAGAAGATCGTCGCCATGGCCACCCGCGAGGTGCCGCACGTCCTGGGCATGAAGGGCAACCTCATGCACTTTGTGCAGGAGCAGTTTGGTGCCGAGAACCTGACCAAGGGCGTGACGGTCGAGGTCACCGATGACAACCGCGTGGTCGTCAACATCTCGGTCATCATCGAGTACGGCGCCTATGCGCCTGCGATCTTTGACGACGTTAAGGCGCGCGTCACCGAGTGTCTGGCCTCGATGACCGGCCTTGAGGTGGCAGGCGTCAACCTGCGCATCGAGGATGTCATCACCCCCGAGGAGTACGAGCATCGCACCAGCCAGCACGAGTAACCTACCAAATAGGGACAGGTTTGTTTCGATAGGTTTTACCTGCGAAAACGCTAAACGGTCGACCGCGCAAGCAAAAGTGCGGTCGACCGTTTTCTATATGCCCCCGATGCAGGCATACCGCTCGTCTAACTAAGGGTTGCAATCTTCGCGTTCCGCGTTACCCTAATGGGCGCATTGTTTCCAAATTGTTAACGAAGGGTTGCCGTAATGGCCGACGAACACGAGACCGAAAGCAAGGCATGGGCGATTGAAGCCGCTGCGGCAGAGGCGGCGTCGCGTGCCGCCGAGGAGATGCATCGTCCTCCGGTGGTGCCGATGGAGCGCGTTGTCGGTCGCGAGGATATCGAACGTGGCGAGCGCGCCGGCCGCAAGCGCAGCCAGGAGCCAGGCTTTCCGCGCTTTTTTGCCGAGCTCAATCTGGGCCTGATCCTCACGGCGTTCGCCATTGTGGCCTTTAAAACCCCCAATCACTTTGCCTTCGGCGGCACCTCGGGCGTGTCGGTCATTCTTTCCACGCTGTTCCCGACTCTGCCCGTCGGCGTCTTTATGTGGATTATCAACGCGGTCCTGGTCATCCTGGGTTTTATCTTTTTGGAGCGCAAGGCAATCCTTTGGAGTGTCTTTGCCTCGTTTGCGCTTTCGGCCTACGTCTCGCTGTTTGAGCTCTTCATTCCGACGGATGTTTCGATGACGGGCGATATGTGGCTCGACCTGTGTTTTGCCGTCATCTTGCCGGCGCTGGGCAGTGCCATTGTCTTTGACATTGGCGCCTCGACGGGCGGCACCGACATCCTTGCCATGATTCTCAAACGCCGCACGACGCTCGAGATCGGCCGTGCCCTGTTGCTGGTCGATATCGGCATCGTGACCATCGCGGCTTTCCTGTATGGCCCGCGCGTCGGTCTGTACTGCGTGCTCGGTCTGTTTGCCAAGACGCTCGTGGTCGACAAGGCTATCGAGAGCATTCACCTTCGTAAGGTCTGCACGATCATTTGCTCCGAGCCCCTTAAGGTCGAGGAGTTTATCGTCAAGCATCTCAACCGCACGGCAACGATCAGCCGTGGCTATGGCGCCTTCTCGGGCAAGTGCGTCACGGTGATCATGAGCGTGCTGAGCCGTCGCGAGGCAGTGCAACTGCGCCGCTATACCCGCGAGATTGACCCTGGCGCCTTCATCACCATCGTCGATAGCTCCGAAATCGTCGGCAAGGGCTTCCGCGGTACGAACTAGCCCTGGTGCGCGCTTCGAATCATTGAATTAACCGGCTGCGTTGCAAATCGGTCATCTTGGGGTATTTGTCCCCACACTGGGCGATAATGATGCCAAAGACATCGTTTGCGATCCAGGTGATTCGCTCTAGATACGAAGGGATGATTTCGATGTTCTGTTCGCAGTGTGGCGCCCCCATGGGCGATAACGACAAGTTCTGCGGCGTGTGCGGTGCCCCTAATGCCGAGGTCAAGGCCGCCGGCCCCGCTCCGCAAGCTCAACCTCAGCCGCAGGGTCAGCCGTTTGCTCAGCCGCAGCCGCAGCCGTTCGTTGCGCCCCAGCCGGCTATGAACGCGCCCAAGGGCTGCATGGCGCAGGCCTTCAACGATATGCTCAAGGTTCACGGCGCCCTGGTTCGCGTGTGCCAGATCGCCTTTTTGCCGGCGCTGATCTGTGTTGTCTCGGTGCTGGTGCTGTTTATCCCCGTTATCGGCGGTATCGCAGCGGCCATTGGCTTTTTGCTCGCGTACGTGGCAAGCGTGTGCGGAGCGGGCTTTGCTATCGAGTGGGGCCGCGACCTGTCGCTCAAGGATGATAACGGCATGGAGCGTCCGCTGCTGCGCTCGACCTCGTTTGGATTGGGCATTTTCTCGTCGGTCATTACCGGTGTGCTCGAGTTCGTGGCCATTATTCCGGTGATTGGCGTGGTGTTCTCGGCTATCGAGAGCGTCGTGATCGGTGCCGTCGGTTCATATTATTTCAATGGTTGGAGCGGTCTTGAGGGTGCCCTCATCGGTTCGATGGGGCTGCTTGTCTTTGCCATGATTGTGTCGGTGGTACTGGGCATCTTCTTTAAGATGTTTGGTGATGCCGCCGTGATGCACTTTGCCGTCGCGGGGCGCGTGGAAAGCGCGTTTTCGCTCGAGAAGGTCTGGAAGTCTTATAAGGCCAACCTGGGCAAGCTATTCTGCGCCTCGATTCTTCCCGAGTTTTTGACGGGCATCGTGTCGCACATCATCACGTGGATCTTCACCGCCATCTTTGGCGCCATTGCTACGTTTGGTATGTATAGCTATTACTATCGCCCCACGGGTCTTGAGGCAATCATCGAGGGCGGCGGCATTACGCTCATCCTGTTCTTGATGATCATTGCCTTTGTCACGGTGTTCCTGACTGTGTTTGGCAAGATGCTCAAGTATCGCGCCGTCGGCTATTGGGCGGCACGCCATGCCAGCGAGTGGTCCGACGAGGATACCGACGACGTCCTGACGTTTGTGCTTCCGGGTGAGAAGAAGCCTGCTCCTGCGGGATTCAATCCCACGGTCGCCACTGGTGCTGCACCTGCTCCGGCACCTGCACCTGCCCCTGCGCCGGCACCCGCGCCCGCGCCAGCACCTGCCCCTGCACCCGCGCCCGCACCTGCCCCGGCGCCTGCACCTGCACCGGCGCCCGAGGCGACGCCTGCGGAGCCCGATTGGGATGCCCTTGCCACGCCGGCGGATGAGCCGGGCGATAATCCTGCTGCCGAAAACAATCAAACCGAATAGTCGGTCGAGGCGCCCTGGGCAACTGAGCCCGGGGTGCCTTTTTCTACTGCGAAAGCAAGAAAATGCCTGGGAAAACGGTTGCAGCAAAATTTCTCGGAAATTGGCCAATGTTGCGCAACAACGCCGCGGCTATTGTTGAGAACATAGACGTGTAAGGTTTGAAGGCGTGCAACGCCTTAGGAAAAGGAGAGGCTTATGTTCTGTCCCACTTGTGGTTCTCCCATTTCGGATGATGCCAAATTCTGCCCCGTCTGCGGTTCTGCCGTCGGTGCCGCTTCCGCTGCTCCTGCTCCGCAGCCCGCGCCGCAGCCTGCACCTCAGCCCCAGCCTGCTCCGCAGCCCACGCAGATTCAGCCCACTCCGGTTCAGGCAGTTCAGCCTCAGCCTCAGCAGCAGTACGCCGGGCAGCAGCAGTACACCGGTCAGCAGCAGTATGCTCAGCAGCCTGCACCTGCCCCGATGGGCTATACTCCGATTAAAACCGACCGTGGCGTGATCGGCTGGCTCCTGCTTTCCATCGTGACCTGCGGCATCTATTCGTATTACTTCCTCTATTGCCTCGCCCGCGACATCAATGTCATGTGCCAGGACGACGGCGATTCCACGCCGGGTCTGGCGGCATTCATCCTGCTGTCGTTCGTGACCTGCGGTTTCTACGCGTACTACTGGTATTACAAGATTGGCAATCGCCTGCAGGCCAACGCTCCTCGCTACGGCCTGATGTTCCAGGAGAACGGCACCACCGTTCTTATGTGGCAGATCATCGGCGTGCTGCTGTGCGGCCTTGGTCCCATCTTTGCCATGAACATCATCATCAAGAATACCAATGCCATGGCAACGGCTTACAACACCCGTCTTGGCGCTCGTGCCTAACGATAAGAGCGGCGTGAACAGCTCCCAGGGACATAAGGGCGCGGCGGAACTCATTCGCCGCGCCCTTTCTTGCATCGGCGCGCTCTTTGTCGCCTGGCTCGCACTCTACCTGCTCGATATCGGCTGCGTGTTTCGCCTGATGACGGGCATTCCCTGCCCGGGATGTGGCATGACGAGGGCCTGGCTGGCAGCACTGCGCCTCGATTTTGCGGCCGCCTTCGCTTATCATCCGCTGTTTTGGGTGGTGCCGATTGCGTTTGTACTCGCGTTTGTGCGCGAGGAGGTGGCATCGAGCAAGCTAAAGCGTGGTATCGACATTGCGGTTATTGTTCTGTGCGTGCTGGTCGTTGCCGTATGGATCGCGCGCCTTATCAACCCGGCAGACGCGGGCCTGCTCTTTGGTGGTCACGCTCCCGCCGGAGTTCCCACCGATATCATCCACCTCGAAACCCCACGCTGGCTCGCCATCCTTCGCTCTTACCTGTCGTGACGGAGGACGCGCTAGAAAAGCGGTCGACACATAAGCGGGGGCGAACGTTGAGATAACGTTCGCCCCCGCTTTGCTCTAGCTAGGTTGTTATGGGTGGGCGTGACGGCTACTCGTCGCGCTTCTCCTCGTGGCGAGCGGCGGCACGGGCATCGTGAATGCCCTTGATGGCGGCATGGCGGGCGGTGCGGGCGTCGTGCACGGCGTCGCGGGCCTCGGCGGCCGTTGCCTTGGCAGAGCGCAGCTTGGCTGCCAGGTCGGGATTGGTCTCGGCAACCGCGGCGATCGTGGGGCCGTCGAGCTCTTCTTGCGTGGGCTCGGCCAAAAAGTCGATGGCATACTGAGCGGCTACCATGGAGCCCTTGGCGAGCACGCTCTCGTCGATCTTATAGAAGCAGGAGTGCTGGGCATAGGTGGCGCCAATCTGGGGGTTGCGCGTGCCAACAAAGGCGAGCACGCCCGGTACGCGGCGCAGATACTCCGAGAAGTCCTCGCCCGAAAGCGTGCCGCGGTAATGGCCCTCGCCCGCGGGACCCAGGCACTTGAGCACAGCTTGGCGGCAGCGCTCGCTCGAGGCGGCATCGTTTTCGACCTTGTAGTTGGCGATGGTGTAGTCGGTGAGCTCGGCCTCGGCGCCCAGAGCAGCCGCGGTGTGCTCCACGATGCGGCGCATAAGCTCGGGCATCTCCTCATGCGTCTTGTCGCCATAGGTGCGCACCGTGCCGGCGAGGTACGCCGTGCCGGCGATAACGTTGCGCGCGGTGCCGCCATGCAGCTCGCCGACGGTGATGACGGCAGGTTCGTAGGGGCTAATCTCGCGCGAGACGATGGTCTGCAGGGCGTTGACGATTTCGGCGGCAACCATAACGGCGTCGTGGCCGCGTTGGGGCATGGCGCCATGGCACGAGGTGCCGCGGACGTCGATGCGGAACCAGTCGGTATTGGCCATGCGCGGGCCGGGCTCGCAGCTTACGGTGCCGGCGTCGACCTCGCTCCAGATGTGCGCGGCGTAGGCGCCGTCGACGCCGTCGAGTACGCCCGTGCCGATCATGAGCTTGGCGCCCTGGCCGTTTTCCTCGCTGGGCTGGAATACGATGCGAATCTCGCCGTGGATGTCATCGGTCATGTGGCGCAGGATTTGCAGCGTGCCGAGCATCATGGCGATATGGCAGTCGTGGCCGCAGGCATGCATGCAGCCCTCGTTGACGCTGGCGAACTCCTCGCCGGTCTGCTCGGTGACAGGCAGAGCGTCGATATCGGCGCGCAGCAGGATACGGCGGCGCGGCGTGCCGTCCTCGCGGTAGGCATCCGGCGCGGTACCGCGAAGCGTCGCCACCAGGCCCGTCTTGAGCGGACGCTCGTAGGGGATATTCATGGCGTCGAGCTGGTTGGCGATGTCGGAAGTCGTGCGCTCCTCGGCAAGGCTCAGCTCCGGGTGCTTATGGAAGTGCCGGCGCTGCTTGATGATGTAGGGTTCAAACTCGGCGGCGATATCCTGGATGGCCGCGGTGACGTCGTCTGCCGCGCGAACTTCGGTTGCCGCCATAATTTGCTGTGCCTTGGTCTTCGTCATGGTCGATTTGCTCCTTGTTGGCTCGATCGCAAAATCGTACAGGCTTTCTCCAGTATGCCACCTGCCGCTAGGGCTGGTAAAGTTGCCGTTTGCCGCTTGGGGTTTTGTAACAAGAGCGGGGGAGTACACTCGGGGGTGTTGAATTTCCTGCCAGAGATGGGGACGCCCATGCAACATATCGATCGGATTATCTGCTCCAAGAACGTTTTTACCGCGCAAGACGGCATCGATGCCGCCCGCGAGCTGGCGATTGCCATTGCAGGCGATCGCATCGTCGCGGTCGGCGCGCCCGATGACGTGATTGCCGCCGCACCTGTCGCCATGCCGGTGGTCGACTACGGCGAGCAATTCATCTGCCCCGGTTTCCATGACGCCCACCTGCACTTCTTCCATACCTCGGTCGGTTCCTCGCCGTACATGCTCATGGATATGGGCACGTCAGAGGCGGCACTGGTGCAACATGCGCTCGAGTTTTCCCAGGGCCTGCCCAATGACGCCTGGGTCGTGACCCAGGGCTGGCGCGATTACCGCTGGGATCCGCCCGAGCACCCTACCAAGGCTTCCCTCGACGCCGCCTTCCCCGATCGCCCCTGTGTTATGTATTCGGGCGATGGGCATACCCTGTGGCTCAACAGCCGCGCACTCGATGCCCTCGGCGTGACGCGCGACAGCGAGCCTCCGGCGGGTGGCAGCTACGACAAAGACTCAAACGGTGAGCTTACGGGTATTGCCCACGAGGCAGCTGCTATGCAGTTACTGCCGCGCTGCCTGGAGTGGCTGGGCGAGGATCGCATCGCGAGCGCTTACGCCGACCAGATGAAGCGTATGGCCGAGCAAGGCATCACCTCAATCTGCGATATGTCGCTCATGCCCATGCCGGGCTGTGACTTTATTCGCGACGACGTTTACGACAAGCTGCAGGCATCCGGCAAACTGGGCATCCGCGCGCATCTGTTCCCCACGCTGCTGGATGACCAATCGCGCTTGGAGGAACTCCAGACCCGCTACGCGAACAACGCGCTGCTCTCGGCGCCAGGCTTTAAACAGTTCTTCGACGGCGTGTCGAGCGAGCATACCGCATACCTCACTGACCCCTATACCAACCCGCGCTTCCCGGGCGACCAGGGTCGTCTGACGGTTCCCGTCGAGCGCATGCGCAAGCTGGTTCTGGCGGCAGCCGAGCGTGGGCACACCGTGCGCATCCACGTTATCGGCGACGGCGCCATTCATGCTGCGCTCGATATCTTTGAGGAGGCGGCAGAGCTCTACGGTCTGCTCCCGCACGGTCATAACACGCTCGAGCATCTGGAGAATTTGCTGCCCGGTGACATCGATCGTCTGCGCAAGCTCAATGTCATTGCCTCGAGCCAGCCTTGCCACATCACGCTCGACCCGGGTGGCCCGGAGCGCGACCTGGGCCTGGAGCGCAGCCGCATCATGTGGCCGTTTGCGACCTATAAGCAGCGCGGCATCCGCCAAGCTTTCGGTACCGATAGCCCCATCACGGCCGTTACCAGCATGAACGTGCTCTACACGGCTATCACGCGCCAAGACCCCAGAAGCCACTGGCCCGAGGGCGGCTGGTTGCCGAGCGAGCGTATCGACGCGGCAACGGCCTTGCGCAACTACACGCTTGGCAGTGCATACGCAGCGGGCGACGAGCAAAACCTCGGCAGCCTGGAGCCCGGCAAATACGCCGATCTGGTAGTCCTGGACCAAAACCCGCTCACCATCGACCCCCAAGAACTCCAGGACACCAAAGTTCAGGCAACCTATCTGGCAGGCAACTTAATCTACGAACGTTAACCCCACATCCCACCCCTCAGTTGCGGTGAAATACGGACTAAATAACACCTCAACAGCCAAAAACAGTCCATATTCCACCGCAACTTAAGGGGCACGTTTCAGCAACGTGCCCCTTTCTTGTTCGTACTATCTGCATCGCCATTTTGCTGCACTGACTTTTCTGAATGCCGGGCCCGAGTTAGTCAACCTGGCTCCCGGGGCGGACCGGAGGGCATGAAGTTTGTCGCGAGTTCCGCACGCAAAGGAAAGCACTTAATGTGCTTTCCGTCTTGCGCAGGACTGTAGAGCAGCAAACTTCATGCCCTCCGGTCCGCCCCGGGAGCCACTGCTAAGTTATCCCCCGGCATTCAGAAAATCTAAGTGCCAAAAAATAAGATTTTTTGACTCCGTGTTGTATAACCCGCCATTCGTGGGTACCATTCAACGCGTACGCAAACAAAAAGGGTTAACCCGCGCGGCATGACCGCGCGGCCCACAAAGGAGGAAACAAGCATGTCGTCTTTGAAGCCGCTTGCAGATCGCGTCCTGGTCAAGCCCGACGAGGCCGAGCAGAAGACCGCCTCTGGTCTGTACATCGCCAGCAACGCTCAGGAGAAGCCGCAGCGCGGCACCATCGTTGCCGTTGGCGCCGGTAAGGTCAACGACAAGGGCGAGCGTATCCCCATGGACGTTCAGGTCGGCGACGTTGTCATCTACGGTAAGTTCGGTGGCAACGAGGTCAAGGTCGACGGCGAGAAGTATCTGCTGATGCGCGCCGACGACATCTACGCCGTCGTCGAGGCCTAGTCTCGTCAGAATCTCTGATTCGTCTTTGAACGCGTCCGCCGCATAGGACTCGGAAGCGGCGACGCGAGTCACATTTCTTTTGGAGGATTACCTACCATGGCAAAGAACATTACGTTCAACACCGATGCCCGCGCCAAGCTCGCCAAGGGCGTCAACACTCTGGCCGACGCCGTTACCGTCACCATGGGCCCCAAGGGCCGTTACGTCGCTCTGCAACGCACGTTCGGTGCCCCGACCATCACCAACGATGGCGTTTCCGTCGCTAAGGAGATTGAGCTCGAGGACAACATCGAGAACATGGGCGCTCAGCTGGTGAAGGAGGTCGCCACCAAGACCAACGACACCGTGGGTGATGGCACCACCACCGCAACCCTGCTCGCTCAGGCTATCGTCAACGACGGTCTGCGCAACGTCGCCGCTGGCGCCAACCCGCTGGCCATCCGTCGTGGCATCGACAAGGCCGTCAACGCCGCCGTCGCCGAGATGAAGAAGCAGGCCAAGCCGGTCGAGACCAAGGAGCAGATCGCTTCCGTCGGCACCATCTCTGCCGGTGACCCCGAGGTTGGCGAGAAGATCGCCGAGGCCATGGAGGTCGTGGGCAAGGACGGCGTCATCACCGTCGAGGATTCCCAGACGTTCGACATTACCATCGACACCGTCGAGGGCATGCAGTTCGACAAGGGCTATGTCTCCGCTTACTTCGTCACGGATAACGACCGCATGGAGGCCGTGATGAAGGATCCGTACATCCTCATCACCGACCAGAAGATCTCCAGCGTCCAGGACATCATGCCTGTTCTCGAGGCTGTCCAGCGCGCCGGCCGTGGCCTGCTCATCATCGCTGAGGACATCGACGGCGAGGCTCTGCCGACCCTGGTCCTCAACAAGATTCGTGGCGCCCTCAACGTCTGCGCCGTCAAGGCCCCGGGCTACGGCGATCGCCGCAAGCGCATCCTCGAGGACATCGCCGTCCTCACCGGTGGCCAGGCCGCTCTGGACGAGCTGGGCGTGAAGGTCGCTGACATCACCGCCGATATGCTCGGTACCGCTAAGTCCGTCACCATCTCCAAGGACAACACCGTCGTCGTCGGCGGCGCTGGCTCTAAGGAGGCCATCGACGCCCGCATCGCTCAGATCAAGGGCGAGATGGAGAACACCACTTCTGACTTCGACCGCGAGAAGCTCCAGGAGCGCCTGGCCAAGCTCTCCGGCGGCGTTGCCGTCATCAAGGTCGGCGCTGCTACCGAGTCCGAGCTCAAGGAGATCAAGCATCGCGTCGAGGACGCCCTGCAGGCTACCCGCGCTGCTGTCGAGGAGGGCATTGTCGCTGGCGGCGGCGTCGCCTTCATGGACGCTGCTCCTGCGCTCGACGCTGTTGAAATCGACGACCCCGAGGAGAAGATTGGCGTCGATATCGTCAAGAAGGCTCTGACCGCTCCGGTCGCCACCATCGCCAAGAACGCTGGCTTTGAGGGTGCTGTCGTGGTCGACAAGGTTGCCGAGCTGCCTGCTGGCCAGGGTCTCAACTCTGCCAACGGCGAGTGGGGCGACATGATCGAGATGGGCGTCCTCGACCCCGTCAAGGTCAGCCGCGTCACCCTGCAGAACGCTGCTTCTGTTGCCAGCCTGATCCTCATCACCGAGGCCACCGTCTCCGATGTGCCCAAGAACACTCAGCTTGAGGACGCTATCGCTGCTGCCACCGCTGGTCAGCAGGGCGGCGGTATGTACTAAGGCCGACAAGGTCTAGAACTCCCACCGGGAATCCGGGGGCGGGACGGGGGTTTCTCTCCGGAACGTCCTCGGACATGCAAAGAGGCTCCGCATCGCGCTTCGCGCTGCGGAGCCTCTTTGCGTCCTGCGGAATGTTCCGGAGAGAAACCCCCGTCACGCCCCCGGATTCCCTGCGTTTACGGCCTTGAGGTCGGCGTGGGCGGAGGACTTGGTTGTTGGGAATACGTGTCCCGGTCGCTGTTTCGCGGCTTTGCCGCGAAAGGCGCGCTACTTTGGGATGGGTGGGGAACGTGGTTGTTGCGGCAACTGATCCCCACCATAAATTACCCTTGGCGTACTTGCGCGAAAGCCTACTGGTGCTACACTTGCAATTGCTGTTTCAGGGCGGGGCGAAATTCCCCACTGGCGGTAAATCGGGCGGTGTCAAAGGGACGCCGTGGCGCAGGCGAGATGCCTGCGACCGAGCCGATGAGTCCGCGACCCGTGTGTGCGTTGGTTCGCATGCCGGCTGAACTGGTGAGATCCCAGTACCAACGGTTAGAGTCCGGATGAAAGAGGCAGGTGATTTTATGTCTGAACAGTCGCAGCATATCCATTTTGAGAACACGAATAGGTGGAGCACCAAACAGCTCGTTACCATGGCGTTGATGTGCGCCTTGGGAGCACTGTTTATGTATGTACAGCTGCCCATTCTTCCCTCGGCGCCGTTTTTGACGTATGACCCGTCGCTGGTGCCGGCGATGGTGTGTGGATTTGCGTATGGCCCTGGTGCCGGCACCGCTGTTGCCGCTATGGCGATCGTTATCCATGCGCTCACCACGGGTGACTGGGTCGGCGCGCTTATGAACCTGGTTGCTACGCTGGGCTTTATTCTGCCCGCGGCGATTGTCTACCAAAAGATGCACACCTACAAGGGTGCTGTGATTGGCCTGGCGCTCGGCGTCATTGCCGCTACGGCGCTGTCCATGGTCGCGAACCTAACCATCGGCGTTTGGTTCTGGTATGGCTCGGTCGATGTGATCGCCCCGCTCATGATTCCCGCCGTGCTGCCGTTCAACCTCATCAAGACCGTGCTCAACTCGGTGTTGACGCTGGCGGTGTACAAGGCGGTCTCTAATCTCATCACGCCCAAGAAGGACCAGGTCAAAGGCCGCGCATGATTGAGTGTCGGGGCGTTTCCTTTAGCTATGACGGTGCTGCACTGGCGCTCGATGGCATCGATCTGAACATCGAGGATGGCGAGTTTTTCTGCATCCTCGGCGGCAATGGGTCGGGCAAGTCCACGTTTGCCAAGCATTTGAACGCGCTGCTGCAGCCCGATGCGGGAACGGTGTGTGTCAACGGCATGGACGCGTCCGACCCCGAGCTGGTCTACGACGTCCGCTCGACTGCGGGCATGGTGTTCCAGAATCCCGACGACCAGCTGGTGGCGACGCTTGTCGAGGACGATGTTGCGTTTGGTCCCGAGAACTTAGGGGTCGAATCGGCCCAGATCGCGCAGCGCGTGCGCGAGGCGCTAAAGGCCGTGGGTCTGGTGGGCTTTGAGCGCCACGAGACCCACGCTCTCTCGGGCGGACAAAAGCAGCGCGTGGCGCTTGCCGGCGTGCTCGCCATGGAGCCGCGAGTGCTCATTTTGGACGAGGCGTCCTCGATGCTCGATCCGCGCGGGCGCAAGGGCCTTATGAAGGCCTGTCATGCGCTGCATGAACGCGGCATGACCATCGTGATGATTACGCACTTTATGGAAGAGGCCGCTGAGGCCGATCGCGTTGCTGTCTTCCAGGCGGGCCGCGTTGCCATGCTCGGTACGCCCGAGGAGATCTTGACGCGGGCGGACGAACTCGCGCGGCTGAACCTGGATATGCCGGCATCGTGCTGTCTTGGCATGGCGCTTCGCGCGAAGGGCGTGCCCATTTGCGCGCAGGTGCGCGAGGCGGATATGGTCGCCGATATAGCGCAGGCTTATACCGAGCGGAGTAGGACAGGCATCGCCGGGCGGCCTTTCGCATCCGATCCTCGTATTCCCGACAACGTCTCCTCTGCAATCGATGGCGCAGACGCGCAGCAGCCCGTCATCGAGATTTCGCACCTTTCGTATAGCTATTCGCTGAGCGCCCGCGAGCGTCGTCGTTGGCACAAGCGCTCAGCCGCCGAGGGCACATCGAACAAACAGGCCCTCTGGGGCAATGATCCTAGCAGTCCCTGGGCGCTGCGCGATGTATCGCTGACGGTGCGTCGCGGCGAGTTCCTGGGCTTGGCAGGTCATACCGGTTCGGGTAAGTCGACGCTGGTTCAGCATCTCAACGGTCTGATTCGCCCCCAGGAGGGATCCGTTCGCGCGCTGGGGCTCGATCTGTCAAACAAGAAAGACGCCGCCGCGGTTAAGGCCAAGGTCGGCGTGGTGTTTCAATATCCCGAGCGTCAGCTGTTTGCCGAGACCGTGGCACAGGACGTGGCATTTGGTCCGCGTAACCTTGGCTTGTCGCAGGCCGAGGTTGCCCGCCGCGTTGAGTCATCGCTCTCGCGCGCGGGCCTCGACCTGGCCACGGTGGGCGACAAGAGCCCCTTTGAGCTCTCGGGCGGGCAGCAGCGGCGCGTGGCGTTTGCTGGCGTGCTTGCCGTGGAGCCCGAGGTCCTGGTACTCGATGAGCCCATGGCGGGGCTCGATCCGGCGGCGCGCAGTGATTTCTTGGAGCTCATCGATCGACTTCACCGCGATGGCCTGACCGTCGTCATGGTTTCGCACAGCATGGATGACCTGGCCAATTGCTGCGACCGTATCGTAGTGATGAACGAAGGCGCGGTGTTTGCCGAGGGCACGCCCGCTCAGGTGTTTGCGCATGCCGATGAGCTCAAGTCGATCGGCTTGGGCGTACCTGCTGCCCAGCGCATGGCGCTGGCGCTTACGAAGGCAGGCGTGCCGCTGCGTTTTGACGGCCTCTATACGGTTGAGTCGCTGGCAGACGAGTTGGTGGACCTGCTAATCGGTCGCTCTGACGGTCCTTCTAACGTCGTGGACATTGCTAAATCCAAGACGGTCGCGCGAGAGGAGGGCTGCTAATGGAGGCGTTTTCGTTTGGCAGCTACTATCCCGGCGATAGTGCAATCCACCGCCTGGACCCGCGAACCAAGTTGCTCTTGGGCTTTGTGTTTCTGATCACGACGCTCACGGTCAGTAGCTTCCGCGGACTGGTCCCGGTCGCAATCTTCGTTGTCCTGATCTATGTCGTATCCCGGGTGCCGGCTCGTCGCGTCCTGTCATCGATGGCACCGCTGCTGGCGATTGTCGCGGTGGTCGCGGTGCTCAACCTGTTTTCCGACCAGAGCGGGCGCATTCTGTGGCAGCTCGGCTTTTTGCAGATAAGCGAGGGCTCGCTGCATTCCGCTGCCTTTATGGCGTGCCGCCTGACCTTGATGATGGCCGGTATGAGCGCTATCACGCTCACCACACCGACGCTCGACCTCACCGCGGGCTTTGAGCGCCTGCTCGCGCCGTTTGCGCGTGTGGGACTTCCTGCGCACGAGCTCGGCATGATCATGGGTATCGCGCTACGCTTTATGCCGCAGTTTGCCACTGAGATGAAGCAGACGGCCGATGCACAGGCAAGCCGCGGCGCGCGCGTGACGGGCGGTCCGCTCGGCGGCGTGCGTATGCTCGGCAGTGTGGCGATTCCGCTGTTCACGGGCGTGTTCCGCCATGCCGAGACGCTGTCTGCCGCCATGGATGCACGCTGCTATCACGGCGAGCAGGGCCGCACGCGCCTGCATGCGCTTGCATTTGGCCGCGGCGATACGTTGGCGGCGGTGGTGACGGCGTTGCTGCTCATCTGCGTCATCGTCATCAATCTTCAACTTGTTTAGGCGCGATTCGAGCGCAGAAAAGGGGTCCCTATGGCCGACAACGATCGCACGGCGCAGCTCGAGCGCGCCTGTTCGTATCTTAGGCGTATTCCGGCGTGGTATCTTGCCACGATCGACGTGACGGACGGACATCAGCCGCGCGTGAGGCCGTTCTCGTTTGCCATGGTCGATGATGGCAAGCTGTGGTTTTGCACCTCGCGCGGTAAGGACGTGTGGGCCGAGCTCAGCGCGAACCCCAAGTTTGAGGTTTCGGGCTGGAAACCGGGGGAGTGTTGGATTGTGCTGACCGGCGAGGCCGCGCTCGAGGACGACGCGGTCGTGAGCGACCGGGTGCGCCAAGCCGGCTTTAAGCACATGGTGGGCATCGGCGAAGACCACGAGGGCGCCAACGACGGTCGCCTTGCGTTTTTCTCGGTTCGCAACATCGTCGCCCGCTTCTGCGATATCGACGGCAGCGAGGAACGCCTGGAGCTTTAACCCTAGGGCAGCTAATTTGGGACGGGGATTAAAAACCATCGCCAAAGTAGCTAAATCAGCCCTGACCCAAAAAGACTAGTGCCAGGAGGACGCATGGATGGATTGAATACGGTTTTGGAGTATCTGACGTCGGTGCCGGCATGGTATTTGGCGACGAGCGTTGACGGACAGCCGCATGTGCGTCCGTTTTCGTTTGCGCAGATCCAGGACGGCAAGTTGTGGTTTGTAACGGCGCGCACCAAAGATGTGTGGCAGGAGCTGCTGCAAAATCAGCGCTTTGAGGCCACGAGTTGGTGGCCGGGCCATGGCTGGCTCATCTTGCGCGGGCATGCGGGCCTGGATGACCAGGCCGCTCCCGATATGCGCGAGGCAGGCTGGAAGCACCTGGAGCGCCTAGGCGAGCACTACGAGGGCGCAGGCGATCCCACGCTCGTCTTCTTTAGCGTGGAGGAGCCGGAGGCTTTCATCTGCAACCACGACGAATGGGTACCTGTCGAGCTCTAAAAGAGTTCTCCCGACGGCTCCAACAATTTAAATAACCGTCTATATCGGGCCCCACATCGCAACGTCACCGTAAGGCGCACTGGGCAATATGGGGCCCGCATTTATTTGTCAATTCCTTCGAGTGAATGTGTCGGGACTGTTTCAATGCATGAATATGCAAAAGATTTGCGTAGATATGCATCTTTTGGTGCTAAAGTTTCAACCCACTTCATAACGACGGCTGCGGAATGCGCATTGGTGCATAAACTGCAGACAAGGAGTTAGATATGTCTTTAAAGGTTGGAATCGTCGGTGCGGCTGGATATGCCGGCGCCGAGCTCATTCGCCTCGTCCTCGGTCATCCCGAGTTTGAACTTGCTGCCATTACGTCCAACGCCGATGCCGGCCAGCCGTTGTCTGCGGTGTACCCGAGCTTCACCGGCGTAAGCGATCTTGTTTTCACGACGCATGACGCCCCCGAGCTCAAGAACTGCGATGCGGTCTTTTTGGCCGTGCCGCACACAGCTGCCATGGCACAGGTGCCCGCCCTGCTTGCCGCGGGAGTTTCCTGCATTGACCTCTCGGCCGACTATCGCCTGAGCGATCCGGCCACCTTTGAGGCCTGGTATGCCGCCGAGCACACGAGCCCCGAGCTACTCAAGAGCCGCGCCTTTGGTCTGCCCGAGCTGTTCTGTCGGGACTTGGAGACCGCCGCATCCGATTATGCTGGCGGCAAGTCCGTGCTGGTTGCCTGCGCCGGTTGCTATCCCACCGCAACGAGCCTTGCTGCCGCGCCTGCCGTGCGCGCGGGCTGGGTTGCCCAGAGCGGCCCCGTGGTCGTTGACGCCATCAGCGGTGTAACGGGTGCCGGTAAGTCCTGCAACGCCCGCACGCATTTTTGCAGTGCAGACGAGAATCTGGAGGCATATGGCGTGGGCAAGCATCGTCATACGCCCGAGATCGAGCAGATTCTTGGCCTGACCGACCGCATCGTCTTCACCCCGCATCTGGCACCGCTCAAGCGCGGCCTGCTCTCTACGGTGACGATGCCGCTTACGGCGCAGGCTATCGATACCTTGACCCTTGAGGACGTTGTCGACCATTACAAGCAGTTCTACGCCGCTCGCACCTTCGTGCGCGTACTCGATGCCGGCCAGCAGCCCAAGACGGCTTCGGTCGTCGGCACCAACGCCGCCCAAATCGGCCTCGCGCTCAACAAGCGCGCGGGCGTTCTGGTGGCTACGGGCGCCATCGACAATCTGTGCAAGGGTGCAGCAGGCCAGGCGGTCCAGTGCGCCAACATCGTCTTTGGTTTTGACGAGCGACGAGGCTTGCCCACAGTGGCGTGCCCGGTGTAGCACATTCGATTGTTAGCGATTTGGTAGTCGGGCATCGAGTGGGGCGCCACTCTTAAGCTGGCCTCATGATTGTGGCTGGCATGGCGCACCAACCGATGCCCCTTTTTTGTTTGACATAAGGAGTCATAGAGACGATGAATACAGAGCAGTTCGATATCAAGATTCGTGCCGTAGAGGGCGGCGTAACGGCGGCAGCCGGCTTTAAGGCGGCGGGCATCCATGCCGGATTCCGCAAGAATCCCGAGCGCCTGGATTACGCGCTCGTCGTGCCCGATAAACCCTGTCCCGGGGCCGGCGTGTTTACGACTAACCGCTTTTGTGCGGCGCCCGTGCAGGTGAGCCGTGCCAACCTGGGCGGCGCCGACAAGGGCTATGGCATCATCGCCGGTGTTTCTATCAACTCTGGCAACGCCAACGCCGCCACGGGTGAGACCGGTCTTGCCTGCGCGCGCGAGACCTGCAACATCGCCTCGCAGGTCATCGGCTGCGAGCCCCAGCAGATTCTGGTCGCCTCCACGGGCGTAATTGGTCAGATTCTGCCGATCGACACGTTTGAGACGGCGATTCCGGCAGCTTATGAGGCGCTTTCCGCCCACGGTGGCGCCGATGCCGCCCGCGCCATCATGACGACCGATACGCACTCCAAGGAGTATGCCGTGTGTTACCGCAGCGAGGCCGCGGGACACGCGGGCAATGCCTATACGGTGGGCGGTATGTGCAAGGGCTCGGGCATGATCATGCCCAACATGGCCACCATGATCGCGGTCATCACTACCGATGCCCCCGTCGAGCCGGCGGCGCTCCACGCCCTGTTGCTCTCCACCGTCAAGCAGACCTTTAATAAGGTAACGGTCGACTCCGACACCTCGACTAACGACACCTGCATCATGCTTGCTTCCGGCGCTGCCGCAGATGCCGAGCCTATTGTCGAGGGCTCTGACGCCTTCGACGAGCTGGCCTTTGCCGTGCATGAGGTGTGTGAGAGCCTGGCGCGCAATATCGCCGCAGATGGCGAGGGCGCATCCAAGCTCGTGACGGTTAACGTCATCGGTGCCGCGAACGACGAGGAGGCCGATATCGCCGCTCGTGCTGTCGCCAACTCGCCGCTCGTCAAGACCTGCATCGCCGGCCACGACTGCAACTGGGGCCGCGTTGCCATGGCGCTCGGCAAGTGCGGCGTGCAGTTTAACCAAGAAGATGTTTCCATCGACATGATGGGTATGCCCGTCTGCCGTGATGGCCTGACCGTTCCCTTTGACGAGGACGAGGCCCTGCGACGTTTTGAGGCGCCCGAGATTGTGATCTCGGCCGACCTCGGTGCAGGCGACGCGGCAACGACCGTGTGGACCTGCGACCTCACGCACGAGTACATCTCCATTAACGGTGACTATCGTTCCTAGACTCCCGATGTGCCGTGCGTCCCGCCGCAATCGCGGGCAACGAGGTACGGCGCGATAGCTACACGAAAGACGAGGCAGACTATGAAATTCGCACGCGATTGTCGTTCGAGCGAATCCAACGAAGCGACCGCGCAGCTGCTGTTTGAGGCGCTGCCGTGGATTAAAAACCTGACCGGCAAGACGGTCGTTATCAAGTACGGCGGTGCCGCCATGGTCGACGAGCAGCTGCGCCAGGTGCTCGAGAGCTATGCCACGTATGTGCGTTGCGATTCCCATCCGCTCGGCGAAAACGACGCCGCGCGCATCAAGGTCGAGGCTACGCAGGGCGGTAAGGCCAACAAGAACCTGTCCACCGATGGCCGTACCTACATCATGGGCATGAACCTGTTGCCCGAGGGCTTCGAGAAGAACCTGCTTGGCATGGCCGAAGGCGACACCAAGTCCTTCAGCTTCGATATCCCTGGCGCCGAGGAGGGAACCGACCCCATCGACTGCACCGTCACCGTCCTGGAGTGCCAGTGCAAGAAGGTCCCCGAGCTTACCGACGAGTGGGTCAAGCAGAACATTCCGATGCTGCCCGATGCCGCTGCGCTGCGTGCTTCCATCCGCGAAGCCCTGCTTGCCCAGCAGCAGGCGCAGTATCGCGAAATGCAGCTGTCCATGGTGGCCGATGAGCTGGCTCGTCGCTTCGAGGGCACGATTGCTGACGAGGTATACGAATCCATGCGCGACACGCTCATGCAAAACGTCAAGGGTTCGCTTGCCCAGCAGGGCCTGCAGTTCGACGAGTTCGTGGCCATGCAGGGCGGTATCCAGCAGTTCAGCATGATGCTCATGGTCCAGGCACGTCAGATGCTTGTGCAGGGCTATGCGCTCGATGCGCTGTTCCGTCACGAGAAGATGACCCTCGACGACGAGGACATCATGGCAGCTTGTCGCGCCATGAACCCTGCCGACCCCACCACGGCTCGTCGCCAGATGGAGGGCAACGGCCAGGCGTTCGTCCTGCGCGAGACTGCAGGTCGCCTGAAGGCGAACCGTTGGCTGCTCGAGCACGCCGACATCACCATTTCCGACGAGGAGCCCGAGGCCGAGAAGGCCGAGTAGGCGAAATGCCGCTCGCAGCCGGGGTTGGGGAAGCCCGAGCTGGCGGCTGTGTTATGCCGCTGCCAGGGGATTTCTCTCTCGGAGCCCCTTTCGCGAAAAACATGTGAACGCCACGCGCGAACG
>OLOP01000722.1_pt1 | contig 24511 bp, 17 predicted proteins | sample 1672381 | NCBI WGS metagenome assembly OLOP01 (sample SAMEA3136678, study PRJEB25190) | human gut metagenome | biome: human gut; feature: human-associated habitat; material: faeces | place: Austria | collected 2013 | reverse complement strand
TGGACTCAAATTTTGCAACAAAATCTTTTACTGGAACAGGAAATGTTACTACAGGTAAATTTAATAATACTGGGGGTGTTTATGTAGTTGCTTCGAGCAAAGGTGAGGGAACTCTTACAATAGATGGTAAAGAGAATATTTTGTGGTGTACGGAAAAGAACAAAAATAAGTTTAAGGTAAATGGTACAGTTGAAACATATTCTCAGTCTACATTGGATAAATATGTTAATACGTTGATAAATCATGTTTCATTAATATCAGCAAAAATGGCCGGATATGATAGTTATGATGTAACTAGTATAGAGATAAATAATCAGTCATTTGAGAATAGCAAGACAATAGATATTACGGGATGCGAAGCTGGAACTTATTATTTTGATATGACTAAATTTAGACATTCCTCTAGTAGTGATTTGAGCATAGGATATTTTCCTATGGATCTTCAAATTAAAAAGAATACGAATCAAACAGTAGTGTTTAATTATCCACAGAGTACAACTGTTAACTTAACGAAATTTGTAGTGATAGATGGAGAAAAAATAATAACGAGTGATACTTCTGATGCTGATGTAGATCCTCTTTGTAAGTCTGTGATTTTTAATATGCCCAATGCGACTGAACTTAATATAATGGATGGGGCTGTAGCAGGAATTTTTCTTGCACCTAGAGCTGCTGTAAAGAGGCTAGATGGTACTAGTTCAGGGTGGATTATTGTTAATTCATTTACTAATCCTGGTGGTGAATGGCATTGTGTATATCAGGGCATGCCTAATCCGGAGAATATTGATAAACCAACGGAACAGATGTTTAAAGTTTCAAAACTACTTGACGGCAAGGAGCCTGATACTAGTCAAAAGTTTACTTTTAAAATGGAACAGATAGGAACTGTGCCACAGGGAAGTACTAAAATAGAAGATATAAATGTCACCAATAATGGCTCAAACATTGATTTTGGAAAGATTGTATATACTGTTGCAGGAGACTATTACTATAAAATAACAGAAACAGGTAAGTCTGAAAGTACATCTGGAAATTACAATTTTGATCAAACTTCATATATTGCTAAGGTTAGTGTTGCTGTTAATAGTAGTGTGAATGGCAACATTACAACAAATGAATATTCTTCTACAATTACATATTATAGGGGAGCAGAAGTTGCAGATTGTATAGATATAAATCAAGTTGTAGACAGTAATGGTATTGTATTTAACAATACAACAAAACAGGAGCGTTACATGCTTCCAGAAACCGGTGGAATCGGAACCAACAGGTTTACAGCAATGGGCTTGTCCTTAATGGTAGGTTCATTGATGTGTGGATACGTTATGAGGCGGAAACGCAGAGAAGGGAGGAGAAATTAAGCCTTTCCAATCCGGCGAAAAAGATGCGCCGAGACGTATTCAGCAAATAAATTTAAAATTTAATCGAACAGGAGACAAAGCAGCAGTTCGATTAAAATAAACGGCGAAGCAGATACAAACATCTGCTTTGCCGGGAACAAGAAAAATATTTAATAAGAAGAGAGGGAAAGATATGAAATTTTCAAAAAAAGTGTTACCTATGGTACTTGCAATGGCAATGATACCAACTATGAGTATGACGGCGTTTGCAACACAGTCTGCAACGGAGGTTAATAACTCAAATGTAAATATTAAAAATCATACTTTTGCAGCATATCAGATTTTTAAAGGGGATTATCATAACGAAACACTGTCCAATGTGATATGGGGAACAGGTGTTAATGGATTTAAATATGATGGCACTAGTGATGCAGGAGAAATAGCAAAAAAATTGGCAGGGGTAAATGCAGAAACTGCTAATGCTTTTGCGAAGGAAGCAGCTAAGCACATTACGGGAACGTCAACGATTGGAACGGGATCTATTACTATTCAAGAAGCTGGTTATTATTTAATTGTAGATACTACGAGTTTGGTTGATAATACTGATCCTAAAAATCCAAAGCCAGTTTATGATGCCAGCAATCTGACTCTTTTAGAGGTAACTGCAGCAAATGAAAAGATTACGCCACGTGTAAAGACAGATAAACCATCTGTAGAAAAAAAAGTTGCAGAAAATACAAAATATAATCAGAATGGTGGCTATGGAGATACATATAATGATGTTGCAGATTACAATATGGGTGATTCTGTAAACTTTCATCTGATTGGTGCTGTACCAGATATGGGTAATTATGATACTTATAAATATGAATTTGAAGATACATTAAGTGCTGGTCTGACAGCACCTGCTGAGAGTGATGTAAAGGTATATTTATCAAATGATAAGATACTAGAAACTACAGGTGGAACTCCAGATACAGAATTGAATGCTGACTTTACAGTTTCAGTTTCTACTGATGAAGCTACAAAGAATAGCAAGATTAATGTAAGTTTTAGTGATTTGAAAACGGTGGAAGGTATTGCAAAAGGGAAATATATTATTGTAGATTATTCTGCTGTATTAAATCAGGATGCGGTAGTTGGTCTTAATGGAAATGAGAATAAAGTAAAACTTAGATATTCCAATAATCCAAATCAGAGCGGTGGTGGTGAAAACACTCCAACTGGCGAGACACCGGAGGACAAAGTCATCGTATTTACATATGAATTGGATGTAACTAAGGTCGACGGACAAGATGCGAATAAAAAACTTGCTGGCGCTGAATTTAAACTTATGAATGCGAATAAAACAAAATATGCTATTGTTGAGAATGGAAAAGTTACTGGATGGACAGAGAATGAAAAACAAGGTACTGTTTTAACATCTGATAATAATGGTTTGTTTACAGTCACTGGTCTCGATGATAATAAATATTATCTGAAAGAGACAAAAGCGCCAGATGGATATAATACACTCAAGGATCCGATTGAGTTTGTTATTCAAGCGACTACAGCCAATAACCAAGAATGGGGTGGAAGTGCAAGTAGCGCGTTTACTAAACTTGAGATTGGTTTAAAGAATAATAAGGGTGAGTTTGAGTATACAGATGGAACAACGGATGATGGTAGAGTTTCTATGACTGTCAAAAATAACAAAGGCTCCATCAGAAACCGGTGGTATCGGTACAACAATCTTCTACATCGTTGGTGTAGTTCTTGTTCTGGGTGCTGGCGTTCTGCTTGTTACTAAGAAACGTATGAATGCAGATAAATAAGTAACAGATTTGTTTTCATCCTACATAAGAGAATGGAAGCATTAAATAGTAGTAACACCCTCCGGGGGAGCAGGAAGTGATTCCTGTTCCTTCGGAGATAATATTATGACAACAGGGAGATACACATGAAGAAAAAAGATTTTTCCACAATTGCATTAATCATTGTTTTTTTCGTGGGTGTCTCCGTGCTGTTATATCCGACAGTCAGTGATTACTGGAATTCCCTGCACCAGTCCCAGGCCATTGCCACTTATGCGGACTCGGTGGAGAACATGGATGAACAGGATTACGAGAAGCTGTGGGATGCGGCGGTCAGTTATAACCAGAAGCTGTTTCAGTCCGGACATGGTCTGGGGTTGAAGGATGAGGAGAAAGAGGAGTACAATAAACTGTTGGATGTGTCCGGCACTGGGATCATGAGTTATATTGAGATTCCAAAGATCAAATGCTCCCTGCCTATTTATCATGGTACAGATGAAGGTGTACTGCAGATCGCTGTGGGTCATATTGAGGGAAGCTCCCTGCCTGTAGGCGGGCTGAATACCCACTGTGTTCTCTCCGGACACAGAGGACTGCCCAGTGCCAAGCTTTTTTCCAACCTGGATAAGCTGGAGGAGGGGGATATCTTTATGATCCGTACTCTGGATCAGACCCTTACCTATGAGGTTGACCAGATTCGTATTGTCCTGCCTGATGAGGTGGAGGATCTGAAGATTGAAGAGGGTAAGGATCTGTGTACTCTGGTGACCTGCACTCCTTATGGAATTAATACCCACCGTCTGCTGGTGAGGGGCCACAGAGTTGCCAACCAGGAGGAGGCAGAGGCTGTCCGTGTCACAGCGGATGCCATGTTGGTGGACAATAGAATTGTAGCTATGTGTATTGCAGTTCCTGTGCTGGTGCTTTTGCTGATCTATGTGGCATTTGGCGGCAGACGCAGGAAGAGATAGAGGAAATGAAGAAAAAGTGGATGTCGCGTCTGATGACGCTTTTGATTGTGGTTGTGTTTGTGGCTGGGCTTTCCTTCCTGCTGTATCCTACAGCAAGTAACCTGTGGAACCGGGCCCATCAGTCCCGGGCCATTGCTACCTATACGGAGCAGGTGGAGAAGCTGGATGATTCTAGCAATAAGGAAATGCTGAAGGTTGCCAGGAAATACAACAAAGAACTTTTGAAGAAAGCCGATCACTGGAAACTGTCCAAAAAGGATAAGAAAAAATATGAAAGTCTTCTAGATGTGTCCGGTACCGGTATTATGGGTTACATAGAGATTCCCAAGATTGCCTGTTCCCTTCCTGTTTATCACGGGACAGATGAGGGAGCCCTGCAGATTGCCATTGGTCATCTGGAGGGAAGTTCTCTTCCGGTTGGAGGAGCAAACACACATGCTGTTATTTCTGCACACCGTGGACTTCCGAGTGCATCTCTTTTTACCGATCTGGATCAGCTGGAAGAAGGCGATCATTTTCTGATCCATGTATTAAACGAAACATTATGTTATGAAGTCGACAAGATTTCCGTAGTAAAACCGGAAGAAACTTCCTCTCTTGCAGTAGAAGAAGGAAAAGATCTTGTAACACTTCTTACCTGTACTCCATACGGAGTCAATACCGAGCGGCTTCTGGTCCGTGGTCACCGCGTACCTTACGAAGAACAGAAGGTCGCAGACGAGAAGACACCACTTAGTGGCATCAGTCTTCATACAAATTATCTTTTATGGGTAATTATTGGTCTTGTAATTACCACAATCTTCATCCTTATGTTATACTTAAAGGAGAAGAAGCTTCAAAAGAAGAAAAATGAGACCTCTTAAAAAGAGAATAAGAACGAGAAAGGGAATATGCCTATGAAAAGAAAAATCTCAACCTTCCTTTTCGGTCTGTTATTCTTGATAGGATTTGGGATTCTGATCTATCCGATGGTATCCAACCAGTGGAACACCTACAGACAGAATCAGCTGATCAGCAGCTATGACAATACAATACAGGACATGGAACCGGAGGACTTCACCTCTGAGTGGGAAAAGGCAAAAGCTTTCAATGATACCATTCAACAGAACAATCTCTACGGAGATGTATTTGGTGAAGATGAAAATGACATCAAAGGCACCGAATACTGGAAGATCCTGAACGTTGCAGATGACGGAGTAATGGGATACCTTTCCATTCCGAAGATCAACATCAAGCTTGCCATTTACCATGGCACCGGTGATGATGAACTTCAGACCGGTGTCGGACATCTGAACGGCACAAAGCTTCCGATCGGAGGGGAGAGTACCCACAGTGTTCTCGCAGCTCACCGTGGACTTCCAAGCGCAAAGCTTTTTACCGATATCGATCAGCTTGAAGTTGGCGATAAATTTTACATCCATGTACTGGATGAAGTCCTTGCCTACAAGGTAGATCAGATTCTTCCGATGGTAGACAAAGACGATCATGAAACACTGGAGAAAGCACTCCAGATTGAAGAAGGAAAAGACCAGGTAACTTTATTTACCTGTACACCATATGGAGTCAACTCCCATCGTCTTCTCGTAAGAGGAACCAGAGTTCCATATAACGGCGAAGAGGATGCTACCGAATCAGTTACAGATTCTATGGTAAAAGCCATTCAGAATTATTATATGCTCTATTTAATTTTAGGACTTTCAATCACGATTCTTGTGATCATTCTCTTGCGATTCCTTTCCAAGAGAAAAGCTCACAAAGAATAACCAAGATTTTTAAGGAGGACATGAGGCGATGATGAATAAACGATTAAAACAGGGAAGTACTTTTCTCTTAGCTGTCGCTCTTACATTTCCACTGCTCACTCTTCCGGGTGCGAAAGCCGCAAACGCGATCGATACCGATGCAGAGTGTTCCATCCAATTTGACATTGGTGGAAACAGCAGTGAACTTCTAAGCGCAAGCATTCCGGTAAAACTGTATAAAGTTGCTTCGGTTGATGAATCCGGCAACTATACCGGAATCGGTGCATTTTCAAAACTGGATCTTTCATCCGTAAGTGCTGATAACCTGGATGCGGCAGCTGCTACCTGGGCAGAACGTGCAGCAGAAGCGAAGAAATTGCTGAAGGATGACACAGAGCCAACTACAACCGTTACACTGACACAGGGAAGAGGTACTGCAACAAGACTTAAGACAGGACTTTACCTTGTAGATACACCAAAAGTAATTACACCAAATTACACTTATACTTTTACACCTTACCTGGTATCACTTCCGACCAACAATTATTACAATGGTAAGGATGCGAGTGACAACTGGATCTACAATCTGACTGGCAGCAATGCAGTTGGTCTGAAAACGGAACAGCACGTAAGATACGGTAATCTGGTGATCAACAAGGAACTGGTAGATCACAATGCTACCTTCGGAGACGAGGCAACCTTCGTATTCCAGATCGATATCAAAAAACCGGATGGGAAAAAAGAAACCAGAATCGAAGAGCTTACCTTCAATGCAGCAGGCAGCGATTCTGTAACGATTGAAAAAATTCCTGCTGGATCTCATGTCACGGTAACGGAGGTTTACAGCGGTGCAAGCTATGAACTCGCTTCTGCTAAAAGTCAGGAAACAGACATCATTGCTAATCCTGAAAAAGAAACCGAAGTAGAATTCAAACCGGCAGAGGTTTCATTTATCAACAAACACGATGGACGTACCAATGGCGGCTACGGTGTAAAAAATAATTTCAAACTGGACGAAAATGGTCAGTATCAGTACACCGAACCGGCAGAAAAGAACTAGGAAGGGGGAGTCGGAATGAGAAAGTTACATAAGAAACCACTTATCATGGCAGCAGCAACACTTGCTCTTACCGGAACCCTGGCAGTTGGAAGCGCGATGGCGTATTTTACAACCTATTCGACAGCCGGTGGCGGTGTGAAAATGAATATGGGATTTACAGAAACCATCCCAAATGAAACAGTAGATCAAAACGGGAAGCATGTCACGATCAGCAATATCGGTGATTATGACTGCTTCGTAAGAGTAACGGCATTCGCTCCGGTAACACTTACATACAACACTCCGGACGGCGGATGGACCGAAATGGTCGACGAGAATGACAAGAATGTCTCCTACTGGTGTTACGACGATGTCCTTCCGGCAGGCAAGACAACCGAACAGGAACTCAATATCACTTATAAGTTCCCGGAAGGAAATGACAAACCGGAAGAATTCAACATCGTAGTCATCCAGGAATGCACCCCGGTTCTCTACGACGAGGACGGCAATCCATACGCCGACTGGAATCACGTAATCAAAGACGACAGCACACAGACGACAGAGTAGGAGGTAATGAGAATGAAAAAGAAAAAGAAATCATTTCCAAAGAAACCTGCCCTGGTCCTGACAGCCGCAGCACTCCTGCTGGTTGGAAGCACTGTCGGCAGTACACGCGCCGCACTCACTTACTACAGTGAGAATTATTCCGCACAGATGAATATGCAGAGTATCGGCGTATCTCTTCTGGAAAATGACAAAGTAGTCAGCAGCCGGGATTATGTATCGAACAATGAATGGAAGGGAACCTCAGAGGGTACACTTCTCACAAACCTTCTTGGAAAGGATGAGACATTTACACCCGGCAAGAAATATAACGAAGCAATCAGCGTCAAGAACAGCGGTACGATCGACACCTTTGTACGTGTGATCATCACAAAGAGCTGGCAGGACAAAGAAGGTAAAAAGCACACCGAACTTTCACCGGATCTGATCGAGCTGAACTTCCTCACAGACAACGGATGGCAGGTTGCAAATGCACAGTCCACGAGAGAGCGTACCGTTCTTTATTATACCAAGGCAGTTGCAGCCGGAGATACCGCACCGGCATTATCGGATACACTCCGAATCAATCCTTCGATTGCATCGGATGTAACAAAGCATGTAACCAAATCTGAAAAAGGTAAAACCATCACTTATACTTACAAGTACAATGGCTACACCTTCCACATTGACGCAGAGGTGGATGCAGTTCAGACACACAACGCAAAGGACGCGATCAAGAGTGCCTGGGGCGTGGACGTGAATGTATCAGACGACGAAACAACAATGAGCTTACAGTAGGGAGGTACAGAGTATGAAAAAGAAAATTTTGTGCCTCGCCATGACAGTGATAATGGCAGCAGGGGTGCACACAACTGCATTTGCAAAGGATTATCAGGGAGCCGACGGATGGCAGGTTAATTTCACCGGCGGCAAGATGGGAAGTAATTTTAAAAGCTCCGATGTGACTGACGAGCTGGCAAATATCCAGCCGGGCGACAGCATCGAGCTCAAGGTTCAGCTTAAGAACTCCGACAGTACGGATACCGATTGGTACATGACCAACGAAGTGATCCAGACGCTGGAGGATGCACAGTCTTCCGCAGAAGGTGGTGCTTACGAATACAAGCTGACCTATGTTGGAAGTGATAATGCCGAAAAGGTACTCTATGACAGTACAACTGTCGGAGGGGAAGGCGCTTCCAAAGCCGGAGAAGGTCTGAAGCAGATCGATAACTCAACCCAAGACTATTTCTACCTCGGAAGACTTGCTTCCAATAATACCGGAACGGTACACCTTACCGTCGGTGTTGAAGGTGAGACACAGGGCAACGGTTATCAGCTCACACTCGCAAAGCTCCGCATGAACTTTGCAGTAGAAAAGGTTTCAGCCGGCAAAACCATCACCAAGAATAAGATTGTTAAGACAACCAACACCGTTAAGACCGGTGATACCGCAATAGTTCTTCTCTTCTGTGTGCTTGCACTCATCAGTGGACTGATCCTTCTTGCATATGGTATCTACACACTCAATAAGAACACAAAAAGACGCAGACAGAAAGGAGAGTAAGCAGATGAAAAAATGGAAAAGATTACTGGTTTCTCTTCTGACTGTATCCATGACACTCGGTGCATCCACAATGAGCGTTATGGCAGATGATACTACACCGTATACCTACAAGGTAACATTATCCGCAGGTAACAAAGGAACAATTAACGGACAGAACAAGATCGAGCAGGCAGACATTGCTTCCGGTTCTACCGTTACTTTCAATCTGAATGACATCCAGGTAACAGACGACAAGTATTATGTCAAAGGAATCCGTCTCAGCGGACGTGACAATGACGAAACACTTGCGGCTCCTTCCTTTACCGTTGATAAAGATGCCGACTATGTAGTCGCTTACGGAATCAAAGGTAACATGGTTGCCTATACCGTAAACTATCAGGATGCATCCGGCAATGCACTGGCAGAGAGCCAGACCTTCTACGGAAACGTCGGCGACAAGCCGGTCGTTGCTTACCGTTACGTTGAAAATTATATTCCGGATGCTCTTGCACTTACGAAGACTTTGAGTGATAATGAATCTGAGAATGTATTTACGTTTACCTACACACCGGGAGCTACAGACCGTATCGTTGAGACAACAACTACCGTCACAACAACAGTTCCTGGAACCGCAACTCCTGCCGGTGCAGCAGGTACAACCGGAGCTGCCGGTACAACAGGTGCAGCCGCCGGTACTGGTACAGGTACTACAGCAGGTGGTACTACAGCAGGTGGTACTGCAGCAGGTGGCACTACAGCGGATGGTACTACAACAGGCGGTACTGCCGGTGGTACAACGAATGCAGACAATTCTCAGGATACGACAGACGATACGACCACCGCACCGGATGAACAGACACCAAAGTCTCTGGTAGATCTGGATGATGAAGACACTCCAAAAGGAAATATCGATGCGAAAGACAAGACGAGCAAGACTCCGATCGCAGCAGGGATCGGCATTATCGTTGTTGCGGTAGCAGCTCTCGCAGGACTGATCGTATTCTTGAAAAAACGTGCAAAATAAAAAAGCGCGGCACTAAAGGAGAAGTCTTTTTTGAAGAGAACGAAGAAAAAGAAAAGCCCGGTGGCTGCATTTTGCAGTGCACTGGGCACTGTTTTACTGACAGTACTGATTCTTGCCTGTATTCCGCTGACGCTTCCGAAAGCTTTTGGTTTTCAGATGTACACCGTGATCAGTGGGAGCATGGAACCGGCGATCCCGACGGGAAGCCTGGTCTATGTCCGGTATGAAGAACCAGACACGATCGTCAAAGATGATGTCATTGCTTTTTACAGCAACAATGCAGACGGCTCGATCATCACCCACCGTGTAGTATCCAACAGCCCGGCGATGGGACAGTTTATCACCAAAGGGGATGCCAATGAGGAAAAAGATATGAATCCGATCCCTTACAACAACTACATCGGAAAAGTAAAGCTTTCTGTGCCGGTTGTCGGCGGTATCGCACAGGCTGCAACCGGCACTGCCGGAAAGATTGCCGCTGCATCTATGATCGGTCTTGCTGTGATTCTTGAAATCGTTGCTGCCATGCTTGACAGACGCGATGACGAAGACGAATAAGAGAGAACGTTTTTCATTTTAACTTGCTAAAGTGTAAAACATTTGCTAAAATAATATCAGATTGTATTGTCAGAAGAAGATGGGGGAATTTCACAATTCTCCCATTTGTCATATATTGAAAAGAATGGAGAGGTGAATGGATTGTTATCCAACCAGATTTTACAGAGAACAATCAATGAAATAGGGGATATCATCGAGTGTAACTGTTCCATCTGGAACACAGACGGAGTGATGCTTGCAGCTGTAGGTAAGGAGAAACCTGCAGTAAAAAAAGCTGTCTGCTCATTTTTAAAAGAGCTGGAGGTTACCGGCGTAGCGGAGGAGCACCTGGATGAATGCTATGGTCTGTTCCCGGTTTATGATGATGATGAACTGACTTATATTTTCGTGATCGAGCACAATAATGAGATTGATGTGCATACCAGCGGACGCTTAAGTGTCTGCCAGCTGGAGAGCCTTTTAAGATCCGGAAGCGAACGTCTTGACCGTAACCGTTTTATCCAGAACCTGCTCCTGGATAACCTGCTCCTCGTAGATATCTACAATCAGGCGAAAAAGCTTGGTATTACAGTTGAGCAGCGCAGAGTCGTCTATCTGATCGAACCGAAAAATCCGGATGACACGATCGTCCTGGATATGATCCGTGGGATTTATTCCTCGGGAACCGGTGATTTTGTTACTGCCGTAGATGAGGGACATATTATTCTGATCAAGTCCCTTGACAGTACGGATGATTATGATACGATCCGTTCGACTGCCGATATGCTGGTGAATGCGATCAACACCGAAGCTATGGTCAATGTCCGGCTTTCCTTCGGAACCATCATTCCCGAACTCAAAGAGGTCTCACAGTCTTACAAAGAAGCTGGCATGGCTCTGGATGTGGGACGTATCTTCTATCCGGAACGCAATATTTTATCCTACCGCGAACTCGGTATCGGACGGCTGATCCACCAGCTTCCCGTTTCCTTATGCGAGATGTTCCTGGAAGAAGTATTTGCCGGAAATACCGTTGATCAGTTTGACGAAGAAACCTTATCCACAGTTGATAAATTTTTTGAAAACAGCCTGAATATTTCGGAGACAGCGAGACAGCTTTTCGTCCACCGGAATACGCTCGTCTACCGGCTGGAGAAGATCCAGAAGCAGACCGGGCTGGATGTCAGAGTCTTTGAGGACGCCCTGACATTTAAGATTGCTTTGATGGTCGCAGACCACATGAAATTCATAGAAAACAGAAAATAGGAGGACATGATATGGTGAAATTATACAAAGGCGGTGCCTATCTTTTACACGGTACTGAGGTAATTGCAGATGCACCCGATGCACTTGCTGCCGTAAAAAGCAAGACAGGGATTGAGACAACAAAAGAAGCTGCTGCAAAAGAGACAATGGCTTATGGGATCTTAAGTGCGCATAATACTTCCGGTAATATGCAGCAGCTTCAGATCAAATTTGACAAGCTGACTTCGCACGACATTACCTTTGTCGGAATCATCCAGACTGCAAGAGCATCCGGACTGGAGAAATTCCCGATCCCTTATGTTCTGACCAACTGCCATAACTCTCTGTGTGCAGTCGGCGGTACGATCAATGAAGATGACCACATGTTTGGACTGACCTGTGCGAAGAAGTACGGCGGTGTCTATGTTCCGCCTCATCAGGCCGTTATTCACCAGTTTGCCCGTGAAATGCTCGCAGGCGGCGGCAAGATGATCCTTGGTTCTGACAGCCACACCCGTTATGGTGCACTCGGTACCATGGCAATGGGAGAGGGCGGACCGGAACTTGTAAAACAGCTTCTGAACAAGACTTATGATATCAAGATGCCGGGCGTTGTCGGAATCTATCTGGACGGCGAACCGGTGAAAGGTGTCGGACCGCAGGACGTTGCCCTTGCGATCATCGGCGCAACCTTCGGCAATGGCTATGTCAATAACAAGGTCATGGAATTTGTCGGACCTGGCGTTGGCAAATTAAGTGCAGACTTCCGTATCGGAATCGATGTTATGACGACAGAGACAACCTGCCTCTCTTCTATCTGGAGAACCGATGACAAGATCAAAGAGTTCTACGATATCCACGGAAGAAGTGATGACTTCAAGGAACTAAATCCTGGCGCAGTCGCTTACTATGACGGTCTTGTATACGTGAACTTGAGCGAGATCAAGCCTATGATCGCCATGCCGTTCCATCCGTCCAATGTCTACACCATCGAGGATGTCAATGCCAACCTTGCAGATGTTCTCCACGATGTAGAGCAGCGCGCGCTGGTAAGCCTGGATGGTGCTGTGGATTACTCTCTTCAGGACAAGATCGTAAATGGTAAGCTTTATGTCGATCAGGGTATCATCGCAGGCTGTGCCGGTGGCGGTTTTGAAAATATCTGTGCTGCCGCAGACATCATCCGTGGCAAATACATCGGATCAGATGAATTTACCTTCAGTGTTTACCCGGCAAGTACACCGATCTACATGGAGCTTGTGAAAAATGGTGCGGTTGCTGACCTGATGGAAGCCGGTACGATCGTGAAAACTGCCTTCTGCGGACCGTGCTTCGGTGCAGGGGATACCCCGGCAAACAATGCATTTTCCATCCGTCACTCTACCCGTAACTTCCCGAACCGTGAAGGAAGCAAGCTGCAGAGTGGACAGATCGCATCTGTTGCCCTTATGGATGCACGTTCCATTGCCGCAACTGCTGCGAACAAAGGTTTCCTTACTCCGGCAACAGATTTTGATATTGAATACAAGAACCCGACCTACCACTTTGATTCCAGAATTTACGCCAACCGTGTATTTGACAGCCACGGCGTTGCTGATCCTTCGGTTGAGATCAAATTCGGACCGAACATCAAAGACTGGCCGGCAATGAGCGCTCTTCCTGAGAATCTGATCCTGAAGGTCGTATCTGAGATCCACGATCCGGTTACAACAACAGACGAACTGATCCCGTCCGGCGAGACTTCTTCTTATCGTTCCAACCCGCTTGGACTTGCTGAATTTGCACTTTCCAGAAAGGATCCTGCCTATGTAGGACGCGCGAAAGAGGTCCAGAAAGCCCAGAAAGCGATTGAAGCAGGTACTTGTCCACTGGATGTACTGGATGAATTAAAACCGGTGATGGCAGCAATCCAGAAGTCTTATCCGGAAGTCGGCAAAGGAAATATCGGTGTCGGAAGTACCATTTTCGCGGTCAAACCTGGTGATGGTTCTGCCCGTGAGCAGGCTGCTTCCTGCCAGAAGGTTCTCGGCGGCTGGGCGAATATCGCGAATGAGTACGCAACCAAACGTTACCGCTCTAACCTGATCAACTGGGGCATGCTTCCGTTTATTACCGAAGAGGAACACACAAAGCTTTCTTTCAGGAACGGTGACTATCTCTTCGTGCCGGATATCCGCAAAGCAGTAGAAGATAAAGCTTCCACGATCAAGGCTTATGTCGTAGGCGATGATCTGAAGGAGATCGATCTGAAGCTCGGTGATCTGACGGATGCAGAACGTGAGATCATCCTCAAAGGATGTCTGATCAATTATTACAGAGGTTAATTTTTCTCAGACAATAATATGATTTAAAAGGGACGGAAATTTTTCTGTCCCTTTTTGCAACACTTCCGACTTTTTTATACTCTTATATACAAAGAACCTGTTATGAGAGGAGGGACTTTATGATCGATGCAATTGCATTTAAAGAATTATATAAGACGGTTTATCAGGATCTGTATCGTTTTGCGCTCTGCATGATGCATCATCCGCAGGATGCAGAAGACGCCGTCAGTGAAGCCGTTCTTTCCGCCTATGAGAACATACATAAATTACGCAAAGAAGAAGCATTCCGTTCCTGGATCTTTCAGATTCTGGCAAATGTGTGCCGCCGGAAGTTAAAGAGCCATGAACGGACCGAGACCGAGCTGAAAGAAGATCATGCTTCTGCAACATACTGTGACGGACTCCGCACAGATGTCGAACGTGCTTTTCTTATTCTCGATGAAGACGATCAGCTGATCATCGGCTTATCCGTCTATGGCGGTTACAACAGTAAAGAGATCGGAAAAATGCTAAGGATGAACCCGAATACAGTCCGCTCCCGCAGAAAGCGTGCCCTCGAAAAGATGAGCTGGCTTCTGAAAGAGTAGGATAAAAGAGTAATAGGAGGTGTTTCATATGACAGATCACGAAAAAGAAATACTGGATAAAATAAAACAATCTACGGAAAAAACTCCTGTTCCGGAAAGCCTTGCACCGGATCAGATTATGAAAATGCTGGAAGAGCATAACAGCACTCAGGCTTCCGGACATATCCCAAAAAAGCATGGATTTTCCCGCGGCCACCGGATGCGCGGAGGACTTATCGCTGCCGCACTGGTACTGGTTGTCGGCATTGGCGCCCACATCCGCCAGCAGAATCTTTCTTCAGACTCAGCCACTTCTTCCACAAAAGGCAGTTCTTCAATCGATACATCCTCCGGTAAGCTTGCCTCTTCCGATACTTTAGAGACGGCAACTGATTATGATGAAGTCTACACATACCTGCAATCTTATCAGGATGAGTTTGATTCTTCATCTGTTACCGGTTCAACCGACAACGGAATTGTTATGTATTCAACTGAAACAGCCGACAGTGGTGCACGTACCGATAGTTCCAGCTCCTCTTCGGATTCTTCAACAGCCTCTGCACGTGCTGTGGATACTTCATTTTCCGATACCAACGTCCGCACAGAGGGCGTCGGTGAAGCAGACATTGTAAAAACGGATGGAAGTTATCTTTATACACTGAAAGCAAACTCACAGGAAATTTCCATTGTAGATATCCGGTCTGATCAGATGAAGGTTATTTCCGGTATTTCGCTGAATGAGAATTTTCAGGCATCCGAATTTTACCTGAGTGACCAGAAGCTTTTTGTCCTTGGCAACATGCAGAACACACAGGTTGATTCTGACAGTAAAACCTTGTACCGCGGCAGCTGTACCCGTATCCAGACTTATGATCTGGCAGATATCAACAATCCGAAATCCATCGGAACCGTGGATCAGAGTGGTTACTACCGCACTTCACGTTTTAAAGACGGATATCTGTATGTATTCAGCGACTATTATATTTACGATACGATCACCAAAAAAGATTATCCTTCCTATGTTCCGCTTGTTGGTGACAATCTTCTGAAGCAGTCGGATATCTATCTCCCGACGAACCATGCAGCAGACCAGTACCTTGTTGTCAGCTCCGTTTCCGCTTCCAGTCCGGATAAGGCAGCAGACCAGAAAGCAGTCATGTCTGAGAATGGCGAAGTCTATGTGAGTGAGAACAACATTTATATTTACGAGTATGCGAACAGCAGTATCCTCGCAGATAATCTTGCGGCAAAGAATCAGACGATCCTCCGCAAGCTGTCTTACAATAAAGGAAAACTTTCCGGCTCTGCCCAGGGCAAAGTAAAAGGATATCTGAACGATTCCTTCAGCATTGATGAGTATGACAATACGTTGCGGCTGGTGACAACGGTTACGCATAATGTCGGAAGCTCTTCACAGTCCAATTCAATCTATGTGCTGGATGCAGATTTGAAAACAATCGGTAAGATCGAGGATCTTGCCAAAAATGAACAGGTCTATTCCGCAAGATTTTTGGGCGATACCGGTTACTTTGTAACTTATGAACAGACAGATCCTTTATTCTCCGTAGACTTTTCCGATCCGGAGAATCCGAAGATCCTTGGCAAGCTGAAAATTCCCGGCTTTTCGGAATACCTGCATTTTTACAGTGATAACCTGCTTCTTGGCATCGGTATGGATACCGATGAAAATGGCATTACAAACGGGGTAAAGATCTCCATGTTTGATATCAGTGATCCTTCGGATGTGAAGGAAGTCAGCAAGTACACACTGGATCAGTACTATTACTCGGATGTTTTTTCTGACTACCGTGCAGCACTGGTTGATCCGGAAAAGAATCTGATCGGCTTTCCGCTTTCCGGATCTGCCAACCAGTATGTGATCCTTTCTTACGATAAAGATCAGGGCTTCCAGGTACAGATGCAGGAGGAAGTCAACGGTAATTCTTACCTTGGAACCCGCGGTGTGTATGCAAACGAAAAGTTCTATGTGATCAATGGAAATGCAATTGAAGCATACCGGATGGGAGACTATGTGAAGATAGATGATCTGCTGCTATAGTGCAGCTTTGCAGAAGGAGCTGCCGCTCCGCATGCTTTGTACACCATTCCACATCATTGTATACACCAAAATCGTATATAATCGAGTAGGCTGACTCCTACTCGATTCTTATACTTTGTACATCATCTCGCTTAACAGCTCGATGATGTACATTCGCCAAATGCAGATCCTTGTGCAAGCACAAATCTGCACTTGGCTCATCGTATACACAAAAACAGGTGCCCACTGGGATATATCACTAAGATATACTTACGTGGACACCTGTTTTATATTTTCATTTACCTGTTATTCCACACCGTTAAAGCAGTAGGTACATACCTGGCATGCATCAATCCCGATTGATTTGATCAGATCATCCAGTCTGTGATAACGAAGTGAAGTGAAATTCTGTCTCTTGCGGATTTCCTCCAGCATTGCTGCATACCGGTCACTGTTCGGATCCGCATATTCACTCAGTACATTGACATCATTGTCGCCTTCCCACTCACGGATGATCCTTCTTGTGATCAGATCCAGGTCTGATTTGGAACGGGAGAAGTTCAAATATTTGCATCCGTACAAAAGCGGTGGACATGCCGGGCGGACATGCACTTCTTTTGCGCCACTCTGATACAGGAACTCTGTCGTCTCACGGAGCTGTGTGCCACGCACGATAGAATCATCGATCAGCAGCAGGCTCCTGTCTTCGATCAGACTATGTACCGGGATCAGTTTCATTCTGGCGATCAGATTACGCTGACTCTGTGTTGTCGGCATGAAAGATCTTGGCCAGGTCGGAGTATATTTGATAAATGGTCTTGCATACGGAATACCTGATTCATTTGCATAGCCTATCGCATGAGCAATACCCGAATCCGGAACTCCTGCAACAATATCCACGTCGATCGAATGGTCATCTCTCTGTGCTAAAAGCTTTCCACAGTTGTAACGCATTTCTTCTACACCAACCCCTTCATAAGAAGAAGTAGGATATCCATAGTATACCCACAGGAACGAACAGATTCTCATCTTTTCACATGCAGGACTTACAGTCTCCACAGATTCCGGTGTCACGTAGACGATTTCCCCAGGTCCCAGCTCTTTGTAATCTGTGTATCCAAGGTTGATATATGCAAAGCTTTCAAAGGAAACGCAGTATGCATTCTCTTTCTTTCCGATCACAACCGGTGTACGTCCGAGAAGGTCTCTGGCTGCATAAATTCCATTCTCTGTCAGAAGCAGAAGCGTCATCGAGCCTTCAACTACTGACTGCACATAACGGATTCCCTCAACAAACGAATCCTTTTTACAGATCAATGCCGCAACCAGCTCTGTAGAATTGATCTGTCCATTGGTCATAGACTGAAAATGTGTATGTCCATTTTCATAAAGATTCCGAATCAGCTGATCCGCATTATTGATCTTACCTACTGTCGTAATTCCAAAGCATCCCAGATGCGACTGGATCAGAATTGGCTGTGGATCATAATCTGAAATACATCCAATTCCAATATTTCCCTTCATTGTATCAACATCTTTTTCAAATTTTGTACGGAACGGCGAATTTTCAATATTATGAATCGCTCTCTTCCAGCCATCACTTCCGTAAGTAGCCATACCTCCGCGGCGGGTTCCAAGATGCGAATGATAATCTGTTCCATAAAAAAGATCCAGATTACATGCTTCTTTTGATGCAACGCCAAAAAATCCTCCCATATCTGTAGATCTCCTTTCTTTATCCCAATGCCATAGCCTGTATTTTTCATCTATTTTTTAGTGTATCATGCATTTATGGATGGAAACAATAGCAAAACCCCGAATATATTGCAAATGGCTATAACTATTTCTAATCGTATTTATAATTGTTTGAATTTTCTGATATATATATTACAGTTTCAATTCTTTCTAATTTTAACAAAATTATTTTAAAATTATATTGACAAATAAGTATTTGGGTGTTATTATTAAGTCAATCCAAAAGAAAAGAAGTTCCTGACGAGAAAGGGAATTTCAAAAAGATATTTTTTTAATCTGTTACATAGTTTCATATATACTCGCCAAGAGTATAAGATGAAGAACCAGATCAGAAAAGGGTAACAAGAATAATTGTTATTTGAAGGTTAGAAAGTTTTTAAAAAGCAACTATACATTTTAGTTATGAGCGTTTTGTAAGTGGAGTGTGTAGAGAACAATTTTTAAAATTGATAATTTATAATAATAAGAGAAAATTGATATCTGACTTCTGAACAGAAAAAAGTATAAGAGAAAAAGAATATCCGGATAAAATTTTGGAACGAGAACGAAAGGAAGGAGGCTTTGACCGTTGGATATTTCATCATCTAAAACTCAATATGTTAATGGTATGGCAAATGTAAATTCCTGTGAGATGAGCCTTAACCATAGATTATAATCCGGTAAGAGAAAAGTTAATGATAAAAAAGGTCGGAGTAGTAGATAAACCGGAAGCGATTATAAGATATAAAAAGATTCAGCATTTGTTGACATATTGAAGTAAATACCACAGTAATTCAAGATCAGAAAATGTGTAAAGAAACATTCATTGATAAGTAAATTTAACAGTGACGAGAAAGCTGATAAATACCAAAATTGGATTACCTGATTATATAAAATAACGAACGATCAGAATTGATCAAAATCGATTCATATGATTTCATTTTTATAAATTTTATAAAATCTGAATATCATATGAAATGCTCAAAGAACTTACAGGAATAAGAATTACTTAATTCCTCCGATATAAAAATAAAAATTACAATTGAATATTCCGAGACAGCCATTCAAAAGATGGCTGTCTCCTTTTTTTCTGTTACCAGCTCCCAATTTGTGAATTTTTTGTAATATTTTTTTAACATTTCTGAAAAATATCAGCCGTAATTTTTGACATTGACAACGCTCTATGATACACTTAGTAAGTAAAATTATAAGACTTTTGTTTTCCGTTTCTGGTACAAAAGTCAGACTTACTGAGGAAAAGTAAAATAATTAATAATAATCATATGAGGTGAGAAACGTTGGATAAATATGAATATCGCGCAAAGACAGAGCAGATGCTTGCGTATGCCGAACAGAAGTCTTACCAGAAAGCGATGTCGATTGCAGATACGATCGACTGGCGTAAAGTAAAAAATACCGCCATGCTCTCTACCGTAAGCGAAATCTATGAAAATGCGGGGGAACTTGGTAAAGCACGTGATACCTTATTTATTGCGTATGATAAAGCACCTTCCAGCAGAAAGGTTGTATACCGCCTGGGAATTATTTCTCTGAAGCTGGGACATTTCGATGAAGCAGCTGATTGCTACGAAGAATTTGTCAAGCTTGCTCCGAAAGATCCAAACCAGTACATTCTCCGGTATAAGATCTTAAAAGCACAGAAAGCGCCAGTCAAAGAACAGATTGAAGCTCTTGAAGATTTCAAGCATTCTGAATACGTTGAAAAATGGGCATATGAACTTGCCAGATTATACGCTGAAGCTGGTATGACTTCCGAATGTCTTGATGAATGTGATGATCTGATTCTCTGGTTCAGCGAAGGTACTTATGTATACCAGGCAATGGAACTTAAAATGAAATACAAACCGCTGACTCCACTTCAGCAGGAAAAATACGATCATCGAAATGATGGTATCGGCCGTAAGGATTCTTCCAAGAGAAAACCTTCCTTCCGAAAATCCAAAGAACGTCCGGCACCGAATCCACGAATTGCAGACAAGGTCCGCAAAGATGTACATGTCACAGACAGTATTGATCTTCCGGATCTTCCAGAGCCAATGGCCCGGACACATGCTTCCGAACCAGAAGCTGAGTCACAGCCAAAAACCCGGATTCGAAGCACTTCCGATATTTCCACAACCATTTCCGGTGCTTCCCTTTCAGATGCCCTGAAAGCTGGTGTTGCCGTTGCAAGTGGTGCAGTTGCTCCTGAATCTGCTTCAGACGATTCACAGATGACCGGTAAGATGAAGATTGAAGAAATTCTTGCCAACTGGGAAGCAACTCAGCGTGAAAATGCAAAGATTCTTGAAAAGAGCCAGGAGGAAGCTGAGAAAGAAAAAGCCCTGCGCGAGAAAAAGAAAGAAGAAGAAGAGGAAGTTCTTGGAGCTACAAAACCAATCCTTTCTGATGATATCCGCAAACTGATGGAACAGCTTGAAAATGGTGAAGAGCCTGAAATCACCGATGAAGATGCTGAAGATTTCGTTGATGATGAAGAGGATGAAGCGACTGAAAGCCCGGAAGATTCATCCAAAGAAGCTTCAGACACTGACGAGGAAGATCCGGAAGAAAATGATTTTGAAGAAATCGTTGACTCCGAAGAAGATGATGAATCGGATGCGGTTTACGATGAAGAAGCTGAATACGAGGATGAAGACGATTCCGAGTATGACGACGACGAGGAATACGAGGATGAAGATGATTCCGAGTATGACGACGACGACGAATACGAAGATGAAGATGATTCCGAGTATGACGATGACGAGGAATACGAAGATGAAGATGATTCCGAGTATGACGATGAGGAAGAATACGAGGATGAAGACGAAGATGACTACCAGATCGATGATGAATTAGATGAAGATCATAAAGAGGACTTTGATTTTGAAAAAGAATCTGCTCTCGATATCGATGATCATGATTCTGACGAAGATGATGGTGATTTTGCAGACCTTGATTCCTTTGAAGATGAAGAAGAATTAGATAGCAGTGATGATTATCTTGATCTTGAATTTGACGAGAAACCGGCTCCTGAGCCAGAGAAAGAAACCTCAAAATCAGCGCCAACTCCTGATATTGACGAAGTTCTTGAAATCGAAGAACCGTCAGAAGATGAAATCACCGAACGCATGGGTAAATTCGATACCGGATTCGTTGTACAGGGTCGTTACGATCTGAGTGCAACAAGTGAGATCGGACTGAAGCTTGGACTTACTGAAGAGCAGAAGCAGCTGTTCTCTTACTTTGTACCGATCCGTGGTGTCAGTGAACAGCTTGTTGAAATCCTTGATAACGACAAACGTTGCCGTAACCGTTATGGAACTTCCCGCACAGGCAACATCCTGATCCTTGGCCGCAAGGGAAGCGGAAAAACAGTCCTCGCAGTTGATATTGTAAAAGCAATCCAGAAACAGCGCAGACTCAAACAGGGTAAAGTTGCAATCGTAACCGGTGATTCTCTGAACAAAAAGGACATCGGAAGTATCATCGATAAACTGAACGGTGGCGCACTGATCATCGAAAAAGCTTCCAAGATGAATGACAGAACCATCCGTGAACTGAATGACATGATGGATGAACAGACCGGCGAACTTCTCTTCCTTCTGGAAGACCAGAAGAAACCGCTGGAAAGGATGTTTGCATCCCATCGCGAATTCAAACGTAAATTTACTTCCAGACTGGAGCTTCCGGTATTCATCAATGATGAGTTAGTAACATTTGGTCAGACTTATGCGAAGGAAAATGGATATAAGCTTGATGAAATGGGAATTCTGGCACTTTACAGCCGAATTGATGTAATGCAGCGTGAAGATCATGCGGTTACAGTTGCGGAAGTAAAAGAAATCATGGATGAAGCAATTAAACATTCACAGAAAGCAAATGTAAAGCATCTTGCAAGACGTGTATTTGGAAAATCTACGGATTCGTCAGATCGCATTATTCTGAAGGAAGAAGATTTTAAAATTTAATGATATAGTGAATGTAAGTGATGAAGCAGGGATACAATTGTAGAAAATTGTATCCCTGTTTTTTGTCTGGAATCGAGTGACATAGATTGAATTTTGTGTTCCGCTAAGGTATACTTAAGATATTGAAATCCGGATGAAATGTGAGGGAAGTTTATGGAGAAAGAATGGAAAGCTTATGAAATCGGAGAATTAGATCAGTACCTTTTCGGACAGGGAAATCACTACGAAATTTATAAGAAGCTGGGTGCACATATGGTGGACGACGAAGGGCAGGAAGGAGTTTATTTTGCTGTCTGGGCACCGAATGCGAAATCAGTGTCTGTAGTGGGGGAATTCAATGACTGGGATCGCACAAGAAACCCTATGACAAGGGCGGAATATATCGGAATTTACACATGCTTTGTACCGGGAGTAAAAGAAGGCATGATGTATAAGTTCTGCATTGAGACGATTACAGGGGAGTATCATATGAAGGCAGATCCGTATGCCAATTATGCAGAACTTCGTCCGGGTACAGCATCAAGAATAACGAATATTGAGAATTTGAAATGGACCGATAGTTCCTGGATGACTGCACGGGAAAAATGGAACCACAAAAAAGAACCAATGTCTGTATATGAGGTTCATATGGGTTCTTGGAAGAGGCACCCAGGCACAGAGGACGAGGGATTCTATACTTATCGTGAGTTTGCAAAAGAAATCACAAAGTATATGAAAGATATGGGATATACGCATGTGGAGATCATGGGAATCGCAGAACACCCATTTGATGGATCATGGGGATATCAGGTGACAGGATATTATGCGCCGACAAGCCGTTATGGAACACCGGAAGATTTTGCGTGGATGATCAATTATCTGCATAGAAATGGAATCGGTGTCATTATGGACTGGGTTCCGGCACATTTTCCAAAGGACGAGCATGGACTTGCCGAGTTTGACGGAACAGCAACTTACGAGTATGCAGATCCAAGAAAAGGGGAGCATCCGGACTGGGGGACGAAGATATTTGATCTTGGCAAGAATGAGGTAAGGAACTTCCTGATTGCCAATGCACTTTTCTGGGTGGAGCACTTCCATATTGATGGACTTCGCGTTGATGCAGTTGCTTCTATGCTGTACCTGGATTATGGAAAGAAAGACGGAGAATGGGTTCCGAACCAGTATGGAGGTAATGAGAACCTGGAGGCAGTAGATTTCTTCAAGCATCTGAACACAGTTGTACTTGGAAGAAATCCGGGTGCACTTATGATCGCGGAAGAGTCTACGGCATGGCCGAAGGTAACCGGAGATGTAGAAGACGGAGGTCTTGGATTTAGCCTTAAGTGGAATATGGGGTGGATGCACGACTTTACGGAATATATGAAGCTGGATCCGTATTTCAGAAAAGACAATCATCATATGATGACATTTGCCATGAGTTATGCGTACAGCGAAGATTACATTCTCGTACTGTCGCATGATGAGGTTGTCCATTTGAAATGTTCCATGATCAATAAGATGCCAGGACTTGGATTTGATAAATATGCGAACTTGAAAGCAGGATATGCATTTATGATGGGACACGCCGGAAAGAAATTGTTGTTCATGGGACAGGATTTTGCACAGCTTCGCGAGTGGTCAGAGGAACATGAACTGGACTGGTATCTGTTGGAGGAGCCGGAGCATCAGGCAATTCAGTCATGGATGCGTGATTTACTCCACATGTATAAAAAGAAACAGGCACTTTATGAACTGGATCAGTCATGGGAAGGATTCGAGTGGGTCAATGCAGACGATGCATACAGAAGCATTTACAGCTTTATCCGCCATTCTAAAGATGGAAAGCATAACCTTCTGTTCGTGATCAACTTCACACCGATGGCAAGAGAAGATTACCGTGTAGGCGTTCCTAGAAAGAAGCAGTATAAGCTGATTCTGAACAGTGACGATGTGAAATATGGCGGAAATGGCGAGAAGAGGCAGAACATTTATCATGCCGTGAAGAAAGAATGTGATGGAAGACCATATTCATTTGGATACAAATTGCCGCCGTATGGGGTAGCAGTTTTTGAATTTTAAAATATATAATAAGAGAGGTCAGCTCGAAAATATAACG
>OLOP01000719.1_pt1 | contig 24564 bp, 16 predicted proteins | sample 1672381 | NCBI WGS metagenome assembly OLOP01 (sample SAMEA3136678, study PRJEB25190) | human gut metagenome | biome: human gut; feature: human-associated habitat; material: faeces | place: Austria | collected 2013 | reverse complement strand
ATAAAAAATTCTGGCAAACCATCAACAAAGAAGTCCTCTTCCCAGAATAAGCCTGATACAAAGTCTCAAAAGCGGCAGACTTCTGGCGGACGAGCTTTAACTTATCATGAACGTAAAAAAAAGAAAAAACGGGGATGTTTTCCTTTCCTTCTTTTAATCATTCTTTTAATTGCCGGGGCGGTTTTTGCATTCCGTTTCTCATTAAAAGGTGCATTTTCCAAAATAGAAAAATATCCTTTAGATAAAACAAGTGTAACTGTAAATGATACGGATGCTAATATAAAAGATTATCAAAATATTGCTCTTTTTGGCGTTGATAGTCAGGATAATAAAATTAAAGATAAAGGTTCCCGTACTGACTGTATCATCATTGCCAGCATCAATAAATCAACCAAAAAGGTAAAATTGATGTCTATTTACCGTGATACCTATGTAAGTATTGATGGCGAATACGATAAGATTAATGCAGCATATTCTTATGGCGGACCAGAACTTGCTCTTCGCACAATTAACCGTAATCTGGATTTAAATATCACAGATTTCGCCACGGTTAACTTTAAAGCATTAGCCGATGCTGTTGATGTGCTTGGAGGTATTCCATTGACCATTAATTCTGAAAAAGAATTACAGAATTTAAATGATTATATTGGTAATATGAATCATATTAATGGTGGAAATTCTCCGAAGTTTGAAAAAACCGGAACTTATACCTTCGATGGTAATCAGGCTGTTGCCTACTCTCGTATCCGCTACATGGAAGGCGGAGATCACGCAAGAGCTAACCATCAGCGACTTGTTCTTGAAGGTATTATGAATACAGCTAAAAAACAGCCGCTAAAACTTGGAAAGTTAATCAGTACTGTTCTTCCACAGTGTAAAACGAGCCTCTCTAATGACGCTCTCACAAAGCTGACTCTTTCCATGGCACGTTGTAAGATAGAAGATTCGCAGGCTTATCCTTTTAAATCTGAAGATGAACGATATAACGGCATCTATTACGGTTTTCCAATTACAGCCCAGACAAATGTAAAAAAAGCACACGAATATCTCTTTGGTACGAAAGATTATAAACCAACAGAAGAGCTTCAGAAGATCAGTGCAAAGATTAAGGTTGTAACGGATTATATTGGGATTACGGAATAGCGCCATATAATACCCTATATCTGTGGCCTCGGAGCAAGGTTTGGATGCAAGCGCATAAGCGAGCATTCAAACCGCCGCGACTAAAGTCACAGATATAGGGTATCTTCTCTTTGGTGTTTCGTCTATTTGCCTACGGCAAATCACTATTCTTCGTAATAATTAAACTTCGGTGTTGCCTGTATCTGACAGGATGCTTTCATTGTTCTTCTATTTTTATGAAGTTGTACGTTAATAAGAAGCATTTCACCGTTTTCTACCATTTCCTGAATATCATCTTCTGTTAATTCTTCGTAATCCTCTGTTATCATATCTGCATATTTGAGTTCAAGATATACATCACACATATTTCCTAATGATTTGTGATATTCGATTTCATCTGGGTCAAGCTCATTTTCACTTTCTGCTGGTGCATATCCGTAGGACATAATAATCGGAATTCCCAGTTCTTTTGCAAGTTTACGGATCCCATCCATGAGCGGTTTCATATCTTCAGAATCTTCTACTGAGAGTATATTTTCAATATTATCAATAAATACCACTGGCTTATGTGCTCCCTCTGTTACGATGGAACGAATAAGTTCTGCTAATATATCTCCTGCGGAGGCATCCTCCATATTTTCTACATATTCAGACACTGCTTCCTGATCAAGTACAAAAAGATGTTCACTGATCCGTCCTCTGTACCAATTCAATTCATCTTTTAAAGAACGAATATCTGCGCCTTTTTCTCCTGTCATGATTGCCATAGAGGATACTGCTTTTTCTTCATCTTTTTTATTCATTTCATAGCTGAGACGAGAGATAGTATCTACCATAAGGTCATAGCGGGTAAGCTCTGTTGAAATATAAAGTACATCTACACCGCTTTCTGCTGCCCGGTCGGCTATCTGCTGCATAAATCCGTTCTTTAAATACTGAGGTGTAGCATCTACAAAGTAACTTCCTTTATGAAGGCCATAGCGGAGCATTGCATCTAAACGTTTGAATCCTGTGCTTAACTTTCTGTTTTCCTGTGTATCTACAATATACTCTTCAAATTTATCCATAAAGCTTGCAGAGTTTTTGAGAACAAATGGATTGCGGACACTTACCTGGAATTCTTTTTCTTCGACATTCTTTCCTGTTAGAACTACTGCGCTAAATTCTCTTTCTTCTTTTTCTGGAGCTGTTTTTTCCTTACGTTTTACAATATTCTTGTGTTTTCTGGAATGTGATGTTCTCTCACTGTGTGCAGGCTTCTTCGTCTGTGAAGATGTCCTCTCTTCCTTTTCCGGTCTTGTTTTTTCTACCTGAATTGTGTCTTCTGATTCAGAAATGTATTCTGCTTCCTTGTATTCTGCTTCTTTCTCTGTTTTCTTAGAAACGCCCTTATTTGCTATCTCTTTTTCCTCTGTCTCAGAGCACTCCCTATTTGCTGTCTCTTTCTCTTCTGTCTCAGAGTACTCTCTATTTGCTGCCTCTTCTTCTGTCTCAGAGAACTCCTTATTTGCTGCTTCTTCCTGAGCTGCCTCTGAGGTCTCTCCCTCTTCTTCCTCAGAGTTTTCCTCTTCACTGCTTATTTCTTCCTCAGAAGCTTCTTTTAAAATACTTTCTGGCTGTTCTGATACATCTTCGGCACCTTCCGTCTTATCAGATTCGTCCTCCGTTTTTTCTACAGAGTTTTCTTCTAAATTCTCCTCAGAAACTGCCTCTTTTTCTGTTTCTTCAGATTTGTCCTGACTGCTTTCTTCTAAAGTTTCTTCATTTGCAGGTTCTTCTAAATCTTCCTCAATAAAGTCTTCATCCATAGCAAGTTCTAATTCTCGCTCGAGGTCATCTTCATCTAAATCTTCTAAATCTTCAAGAGCATCTTCTTCTGTATCTAACGCGGATACCGCTGCCTTTTTCTTCTTGCCATTTTCCTGTTCTTCAAGCCATGCATCAAGTGCTACTTCTGAACCAGCAAGTTCCAGTAAGAGCATTCTTTTTGCACGCTCATAGACTTCACCCTCCAGGCCAAGAGATGCCAGATTATCCAAAGCTTCATCTATCTCTGCCTGTGTGTGGTCTCCAAGAACTAATTCGCCCGGATCAACATATTCAAATTCTTCCGCTTCTTTTTCTGAAACTTCAGAATACTCAGGCTGTTCTTGTACTTCTTCTGCTGTCGGCGCAGGGGTTATCTCAGAACTTTCTTCTGTTGCTGTCTGTTCCCCGGCTGTTGATGCACTCTCTTCCATCGGCTGTTCTGTTGCTTCTTCCACTTTCGGAATTTCTTCTGATTTCTTCTCTTCCTCTGCTTTCCCGGCTTTCTGTGCCGCTTTTAACTGCTCTGCTGCCAATGCTTCTTCTGCTGCCTTAAGCTGTGCCTTTAATTCTTCAATGGAAGGACTTTGACTTTCTTCGGACTCCTCTTCTAAATCTAATTCATCAAAGTTTAAATCATCCTCGCTCAGTTCTTCCTCTGTCTCCGATATTGGTTCAGCCTTCTTCTGTACTGCGTTTTCTTGTGCCTCTTTTGCAAGTTCTACTGCTGACTTTGTTTCTCTGGCTTCCTGTGGCTCTGGCTTAGCTGCCTGCTGTGCTGCCCTGGCAAGTTCTACCGCTGACATTGGCTGGCTCTGTGATTCTGACTGTGAACTTTCCACTGCTGGTTCCCTCGTTCCTGCCATTCCACTTCCAACAGCACTGCCTGCACTTTCGCCTTCAAATGCCATCGGTGCCGTTTCAGCTGTAGTACCTGTTTCCGTCTGCGCCAAAGTTTCTTGTTTTTCTTCTGAGTCAGAAGACGTATTTCTGGAAATAACTTCTCCGATCAAAGATTCCATATCTTCCTGCGTCACAGCTCCGCCAGTCTGACTCATTAGATTTTTCAAGTTTTCGAAAATCGTCTCGTTAATTAATCCTAAGTCTGCATTGGCATCTTCAGCCAGAATCATCTCTGCATTTTCCTGTACTACTTCCTGACTAATCATACGAAGCATATCATCTGAAAATGTCGGCATTCCCTGTGATTGGCTGGTTTGCTGTGCTGTTGTTCCATCTCCCTGTCCGGCAGACTCCTGACTATTCTGCTCTCCTGCTGTCTGATCTGGTGCGATTCCAGACTGTTCCAGAATCTCATCTGGTAACTCATCACTGATATCTTCTGGAGCCACTCCCGCTTCAATCTGTTTTTCCCGATAAAGTTCTTTCTCTATCTCTAATTTTTCCTCTGGTGATAAATCTTCATAATCTTCAAAAGAAACGAGTTCATCACTGTTCTTTTCCATATAATTTAAAATTTCCTGCTGATGAAGTGCAAATTCCATCGGATCTTTTCCGCGCTTTCTTGCCTCTTCCATAAGACGTTCTGCTCTCTTTTCTGCCTCAAGCTTCATCTGATCCTCTTCTTTGGCCTTCGCGATTGCTTCTGCGGCTAACTGAGAAGCTGATTTGGTTTCTGGCATCTTCATCTCTTTAGGTTCATATTCCTCTTTCTGATGTGCTTCCTCATCCTTATCCACAGCTGACTGTGCAAGTTCCCAGGCTGAAACTGGCCTTCTTCTCTGCTCTTCTAATGCTCTCTCTTCTGCCTTGTTGGCCTCATCTTCTGCAAGCATTTCCGTCGCTGTCTTTTCCCTTCCATATCGAATCTGAGAACGGTCAAATGGATATTCTACCTTAGGATCATTTAATCCCATCATCTGCATAAAATTATTATAGATCAAATCATTAAGATTCGCCGCTTCCTGATGATTTACATCGTCTTGTCCAAACATATCGTAAGAACTGCCATTACCATAATCTTCGGACGCACCACTGTCTGTGGATGCCATATTTCCATATCCATCTGCAGTTTCTGACTGTTGCTGAATATTCGCATTTTCATTCTCCATTACCTGTGCAAAAGGATTCTCCTCATGTGACTCACTCTGCATCTGTGAACTATTCTGCTGTGGAGTCATTTCCTGTTGTGACTGTGGGGCTGCTGTCTCTCTTCTTCTGCCACCATTTCTTAACCGTTCCTCTATCATATTCACTGCAGAAGCTGCCTGCTCGGAATCATCCATCTCCTCAAATGTCTTCGGTGGGAAAATATCTGGTGCCAGAGATTCTGCCAGCTTCTGAATCGTATCAGAAAGTTCCTGCTGTTCCTCTGGTTCTTCTGGTCTCCCGGTAATATTCAGCGCCATATCAATAATATCATTAATATCAAATGGTCTTTCTTCGCTTCCTTCTGTTGCAGTGTGCTGTGCTCTCACCACATCTAACAACGCTTTCATCATATCTTCCATTGTAGATTAACCTCCGTTACATGTTCTGTCTGCCTGTTTAGCTTCTCATTTTCAATAAAGATATTCTAACACCTTTATGCAATTATTACAAACAAGTATTGCATTATTACACATTTTCCATCACTTTCTTTCAATTCATATAAATAATTGTCATAGACATTGATTTTTTTAACTAATTCTGCGATACTAAATATAGAATATTATAGATACTTGATTGATTATTGCATGAAAGGAGTACATTTTGAAAACTTATATTGATTTACATATTCATTCTACTGCTTCTGATGGTACATTTTCCCCAACAGAAATTATAAATGATGCCCTAAAACTTGCTGGTGATAAAAATCCTGTTGTAATTGCTCTTACCGATCACGATACAGTTGCTGGCACAGAAGAATTTCAGAAAGCTGCTGCCAAACATAAAGAACGACTTACTGCCATCTCTGGTGTAGAGATTTCTACAGACTATCACGGAGTAGAAATTCATGTTCTTGGCTATAACATCGACACAAAAAATAAGGCTCTTTTAGAACGCCTTGCCGTTTGTCGTGAAAGCCGTGACGGACGTAATGCAAAAATTATTGAGAAACTTCAGGAACAGGGCTTTAAGATTTCCATGGACGAAATCAAACCAGATAAGCCAGGCGAAACAATCGCCCGCCCACATATCGCAAAGCTTCTTATGAAAAAGAAATATGTTTCTTCTGTTCAAGAAGCATTTGATAAATATCTTGCAGAGGGAAGATGCTGCTATGTGGAACGTATCATGCCTACTCCGCAGGAAGCAATCGAACTAATCAAAAACAGTGGAGGTGTCCCTGTTCTTGCACACCTTATGTTCTATAAAAAGTTAGATTCCGCCCAAAAAGAAACTCTGGTCCGCGAATTAAAAGAAGCCGGCCTTGTTGGAATTGAAGCTTACTATAACACTTACACTCTTGTTGAACAGGAATATGTTGCTGGTCTTGCCAAACAGTGGGGTCTTCTTAAAACAGGCGGAACAGACTTCCACGGTCAGAACAAACCACATATTTCCTTATTTAAAGGACAGGGAGAAATGGAAGTACCAGAAAGTATTCTCCCAGAATTTTTGGCTAGTTTAATTCGTTAAGAGACAGACGCCCCGGAAGAGAAACGCTATCCTATATTTGTGACTCTATCACTGCGGGTTGAATGTTCGCTTACTGGCTCCCATTCAATCCTTGCTCTAAGGCCACAAATATAGGATAGCGTTTCTCTTCCGGGGCTGTCTTTGGCTGTTTTTAGTTGAATTAAAATAGTGGTTGGAGAGATTCGGGGATGGAAACAAAGGGCTTTGGCTGGCTTTTGTTTGAATTAAATAGTAAATCCATCTCCTTGACTTCTGGTAGCAGGATTTGTTATATTAGTCAGATAGTAAATTATCAATGACCATTAATACTATGAGAGAGGAGATTTTTCATGAAAATAACAAATAAACTCTGTCTTTCTGTCGCTTCAGCCCTTTTATTCTTCGGGCTTTGCACTTATCCGGCAGTTTCTCTGAATGCAAGTCAGACAACGGTCAAAAGCCAGAGCACAACCAGTTCAACCGAAGCCGTCTCACTGAAAGCACCTTATTTTACTGTTACACCAGGATATAAAAGTGCACAAATCACATGGAAAGCCGTCACTGGAGCTAATAAATATAAACTCTTTTGTTCCGATGGACGTTCTGTTAAGTTTAAAAAAGCCGGAACTTATACATTTAATCAGTTAAATGAAGGCCAGACCTACACATTTACTGTAAAAGCATTCGCTCCTAACGCAAAAACGGTTTCCAGAAAGCTCTCTGCTACGATTCCCGTAACCATTTCACAGAATGTAACTGGATTATCTGTCTACGCAAGCAATAGCCGTCTCAACTTAAAATGGAACACACTTTATAACGCAAGCGGTTACAGTGTATATATAAAAAAAGGCAGCAGTTACACTCTTTTAGCAAACACCACCCGCTCCACTTATCAGACTTCCATTGCAAGCGGCGCTTCAAGTATTACTTTTATGGTAAAACCTTACACAACGATTAATGGAAAGAATTATACTTCTTCAACAGGAGCTACTGTAAGCTGTACCCCTAACACTTTACTTTCACCATTAAAAACAATAAGAACGATGACTTACTTCTGCAAGACAACCAAGAGAGTTTCTCTTTACCGTTCCTGGACTTCTAAAAAAGTTGTTAAAACATTAAGCAGCGGTGTAACCGTTGATTTAATCGGACGTAATACCAAATATAAGAGAAGCGAGATTCTCTATAAAGGAAAGACCTACTACCTCACTACAGGAAGTCTTCGCGCTTTCAAATGCAACTACACAACATCCAAATATTCTACTGCTCAAAAACTTGCTTATGTTAAAAAGTATTCCAGCAAAACCAGCTATTTAATCTGGGTCAGTCATTATACACAGGAAGTCAGCATTTTTCAGGGTCGAAAGAACAATTGGAAATTAATCAAATCGTTCCCTTGCGCCTCCGGAAACTATAATACCCGTTCTCCCCATGGAACTTTCCGCATTGGTCAGAAGGAAAATGGCTGGTATTATGTTAATACTTATGAAGAATACATAACTCATTATTGTGGAAGAAACTCTTTCCACACCAGAGTACACCGTTACCCATCCGGCAGTAGCCAGAATCATCATAAATTTCCAATTGCAAGCACGGTGTATGCAGATGCTACAATTGGTAAACCAGCATCTAATGGATGTGTGCGTCTGATGGACTCCGATGCATATTATATTTGGAAATATATGCCAACAAATACTACGGTAATTTCTTATTAAGCTCTGGGTTGCCGCAGGCAGAGAGACGCTCTCAGTAAATAAAAAACCTATATTTGTGACTTTAGTCGCTGCGGTTTGAATACTCGCTTCATAGGCTCGTATCCAAACCTTGCTCCGAGGCCACAAATATAGGTTATTTTATTTACTGAGAGCTGTCTTCGGCTGCCTATGCAAATTCAGAATTTATTTTGAGAAAGATTTGAGGGAGGCTTCAGGCAGTTGTGGCTTTACAGGAAGTTAGTATTCTGAACACTTTTTTTCACAAGATAAAGCCATAAATCGGTTCAAATTTCTAATTAGATGAAAAAAGCAGCATTCATAAATCAATATGTCATATGCCATTATAACAATAGTTTAAACGTCAATCCAACGAAATTTCGTTTTCCAGAAATTGTATATCTCCTGTCTTCTTCCTCAAATCTCTCCAACTGATTTTCTGAGCTGCCAACGAGCAGCACTCCTGAAGCTAAATAAAGTATATTTGTGGCCTCGGAGCAAGGTTTGGATGTGAGCATATAAGCGAACATTCAGACCGCAGCGACTAAAGTCACAAATATACTTTATTTAGCTTCAGGAGTTCGTCTGCTCTGCAGCCTCACAAATCAAGACTTATTTTATGATTGTTCCTCCCCCCACTACGTGGTTATCCCTATACAGGACTACTGCCTGGCCTTTGGTAATCGCACGCTGTGGTTCTAAGAAATGAATGTCTACTGTTCCATCTGAATTTTTCCTGGCGGTTGCTTCTTTTTCTGTCTGGTGATAGCGGATTCTTGCCTTAGCGACTTCGTCCTCCGCTAAGTTCTCTATCCAGTTGAAGTCATTTGCAATTAAATCAGTCTTAAATAAGTCTTCATTGCTTCCGACGATGACTTTATTCTCTTCCGGGCGGATTTCTGTTACATAGTATGGCTTTGGTGCGGATATGCCGAGACCTTTTCTCTGTCCGATAGTATAGCCATAGTAGCCCTTGTGCCTACCGACTACTTCGCCTTCCTGATTTACGAAGTCTCCCGGCTCGCTCTTTTTGCCCGTTGTTTTCTCGATAAATGACATATAATCTCCATCTGGAATAAAGCAGATGTCCTGACTATCGTGCTTATGGGCATTGAAAAATCCCTGTTCTTCTGCAATCTTACGAATTTCTGTCTTGCTGTAATCTCCCAAAGGGAAACATGTATTGGCAAGCTGTTCCTGTGTAAGAGAATACAGTACATAGCTCTGATCCTTGCTGTCATCGACACCTTTTAACAGATGATATCCCTGCTCATCGTGTGTGATTTTTGCATAATGACCCGTTACGATAACATCACAATGTAATACCTTCGCTCTCTTATATAAATGCTCAAATTTTAAATGACGATTACACTCGATGCAGGGATTCGGTGTCATTCCATTCTGATAACAGGAAATAAAATTATCAATAACTTTTTCCTTAAAATCATCTTTAAAATTAAATACATAATATGGGATTCCCAGTTTAACACACACGCTTCTGGCATCCTCAATATCACTTAAAGAACAACAGGTTTTCTCCCTTGCCATTCCAATATCTTCATTATCATAAAGCTTCATTGTCACACCAATACAATCATATCCTGCCTCTTTCATAAGGTATGCTGCTACTGATGAATCAACACCACCACTCATAGCGATTAATGCTTTCTTTGCCATTGCAATCCTCCTATATTTTTAATGAAAAAATCATGTAGATGTTTCCTTGGTCAACAGCTACTATGATAACATTCTACCATTTGAAAGTAAAGATATTCTAATTGACAAACAGTCTCATTCCCACTATAATCATTACGGCATCTTTTGAATTATTTTTTGTAAATCATGCAAATTTTATAAAGTTATCCACAATATTTTCCCAAAGCACTGCGTCTATCCACAATTTTTTTGAAGATATTGTGTATAGAACTTGTAAATCACACTTATAGATAGAAAGAAGGTTTTTTGTTTGAATAAAAAAGTCCAAATTTCAGAATCCATAGAACTTGGTATCCTGCTTGCGCTATCCGGCGGCTTTATGGATGCCTATTCCTATATCGGCAGAGGCGAGGTATTTGCAAATGCCCAGACGGGAAATATGCTCCTTCTCGGTGTCCATCTTTCTGAAGGAAATATTCCTGCAGCTATCCGCTACCTTTGCCCTGTTCTTGCTTTTACCTTTGGAATCGCACTTGCAGACATTGTCCGAAATTCAGGAATAGGAAGTCATTTGCATTGGCGGCAGATTTCTGTTGTGGCAGAGGCTATTATTCTTACTATCGTAAGCTTTCTCCCACAAAGTCATAACCTTCTTGCAAATAGCTTAACTTCCCTCGCCTGTGGCATTCAGGTAGAAAGTTTTCGTAAAATTCATGGAAATGGTATCGCTACTACTATGTGCATCGGAAACTTGCGAAGCGGCACACAGAATATTTACACGTTCTTCCAGACAAAAAAAAGAGAAGCTCTTGAAAAAGGGCTTCTCTATTACGGAATTATTCTTTGCTTTATCTGCGGGGCGATCATCGGAAACCAGTGTATTAAATACTTCCATGAACGGGCAATCCTTATATCTTCCGTATTGCTGTTGTTGGCATTTATAATGATGTTTATCACCAGAGATGAAGAGTGACATCCTCCCCCACCTGTAGAGGTTGGGGCTTCCCATCCTCGGCAAGTTTGGTTCTCGTTCGATAGCACTACCGTGCTAAGCATAAGCGAGCTATCCCCGTGTGTCCCACGGTTGTGTTATATTGTGTTAAGGTCATGCATTTACCAGCCGCATTCCCTCATTTCTGATATTTACCGCCGCATTTACATCTCTGTCATGATGGGTCCCACACTGTGGACAATCCCACTCTCTTAACGCAAGATTTTTCGTTTTTGCATTTTTGTAACCACAAACAGAACAGGTCTGGCTGCTTGCAAAAAATCTACCCACCTTCACAAGTTTCTTACCCTCATCCTCCAGTTTGTATCTCAAAAATGTTATAAAACAAAAGAGTACCCGGGACAACTGTCCCGGGTATGGAAAACGGTATACACTGCTTCCCGCTTTTTCATATCATAGCTACAATCTCCGTAACTACATATAATTATTTGATGTATTTGTCAAGAATCTTCTGGATAGTTCCATCTTCTTTCAGCTCTTTTAATGCTCCGTTTACTGCGTTAAGTAAATCAGTATTGCCTTTCTGAATTGCTGCTGCATAATCTTCCTGCACATAATCTGTATCAAGAATCTGTAAACCATCTGTTGTCTCAACGAAAGACTTCGCTGGCTGGTTATCAATGATTACTGCATCAATCTTACCGCTTGTAAGAGCCATAACTGCGTCAGCACCTTTATTGTATTCTTCTACGTTTTCTTCGCCAAAGTCATCTTTTGCGTAGATGTCACCAGTTGTTGCTAACTGCACACCAATCTTTTTACCTTTTAAGTCATCAATAGACTTAATGGAAGAACCTTCTTTTACGATAACGGACTGAATACCTGTTGCATAGCTGTCAGTGAAGTCAACAGACTGCTTTCTCTCATCTGTTACAGTCATACCTGCAAGACCTAAATCTGCTTTACCTGACTGTACTGCTGTGATGATAGAGTTAAATTCCATATCCTGAATCTCCAACTTCAGTCCTAATTTATCTGCGATCGCTTTTGCGATGTCAGCATCAATACCAACAATATCATTACCCTCATAAGATTCATATGGTGGGAATGTCGCATTCGTTGCCATTGTTAACACACCATCTTTTGCTGTCTTTACTGTAGCTGTTCCATTAGCAGAAGTACTGGATTCTGCTGACTTTTTGTCGTTGCTGCTACCGCATCCAGCTAACATAGATACAGACATAACAACTGCAAGCGCAACGGCTGCTAATTTTTTCATCTTCATTTTTCTCTCTCCTTTGTTTCATTTCATTACAAGTTTTTCTAAAAAAATTTGCGTATTGTAAGAAAGCTGCACAATGCTTTCTTCTAAATATAAAAAATACCACAAACCGAATAAAAACACAAGTGCTTCTTGCATATTCTTTGAATAAATATTCATCAAACTTACTTTAAATTAATAAAATGAACATGTACTATGCATTTTTATACTTTTCTTCGGATATCCGGAAGCTGCGCTAATACAATCGCAATAAACATAAGTGCACAGCCGATCAATTCTCTTGTTGTAAGAACCTGATGAAGGAACAAATATCCTGAAAGGGCGGAAAATACAGATTCTAAACTCATAATCAGTGCCGCTACCGTTGGATTTAATCCTTTTTGTCCCAGAATCTGCAACGTATATCCTACTCCTGTTGACATAATACCTGTATAAAGAATCGGGCCTGCCGCATTTAAAATCATTGCCATATTCGGACTTTCAAATAAAAACATACAGATTGCGCCAAGCATTCCGCCGGTAAGGAACTGAATGCAAGACATTTTTACCCCATCTACAAATGGATTATAATGGTCTATCGCGAGAATCTGTCCTGTGTATAAAAAGGAACAGCATAAAATGAGAGCATCCCCTCTCTGAATTGTCATTTTTTCTGTAATACATAAAAAATACAGCCCGGCTAATGCGATAACTACGCCAATCCAAGTGAGGATTCCGCAGTATTTTTTAAAGAAAAGGCCGACAACCGGTACGATAATAATATAAAATGTTGTGATAAATCCTGCCTTTCCTACGGTTGTGTACTGAATTCCCGTCTGCTGAAAACAGTTTGCTAAAAATAAAAATATTCCGCATACAATTCCACTTTCTAAAAGCCGCTTATTTTTCCAGCTTAATTTTTCTTCCTCTGCCTGCATCTTTTGAAAGCTGTTAATACCGTTATCTGAGGCTGTTTTTACACTTTCACTCCGTCTTTTTTTTCGAATATTATCAATGACCATAATGACCGGAATCAGAAATAATCCTCCAATCACGGAGCGAAGACAAATAAATGTAAATGGTCCGATATAATCCATACTTACACTCTGTGCTACGAATGCTGCACCCCATATCATTGCTGTCAGAAATAGAAAAATCGTGTCTCGTATCTTATGTGTTTTCATCTCCATTTCTTCTTTTCTTCCTCTTTTCCTCTCAAACTTACCTGCAAATCTCGCAGATAAAACAGATTATACTCCAATCTTATTATGTAAACAAGATATTTTCTGCCTTTTTCCTTGCCAGTTACTTTATTTTCATGTAGAATATTCATTTAGAACACTTTTAAAATTTACAATACAGGAGGAATTTTTATGGCTCAGTTATGGGGCGGACGATTCACAAAAGAAACCGACAAACTGGTTTACAATTTTAATGCGTCCATCAATTTTGATAAGAAGTTTTACAAACAGGATATGGAAGGAAGCATCGCTCATGTAAAGATGCTTGCCGCTGTTGGTATCCTCACAGACGAGGAAAGAGACAAAATTATCGCTGGCATTGAAGGTATCCTTCGTGACGTGGAGAATGGTTCTCTTGAAATCACAGAGGAATATGAAGATATTCACAGCTTTGTAGAGGCAGTCCTCACAGACCGCATCGGTGATGTCGGTAAGAAACTTCACACAGGAAGAAGCCGTAATGATCAGGTTGCCCTTGATATGAAGTTATATACAAGACAGGAGCTTCTTGCAATCCGAGAACTTGTTCTTGAACTCATCAAGACATGTCAGACCTTAATGGAAGAAAATATCCACACAGTTATGCCTGGGTTTACACATTTACAGAAGGCACAACCTCTTACACTTTCTCACCATGTTGGTGCTTATATGGAAATGTTTAAAAGAGACTATTCTCGCTTAAGTGACATTTATGACCGAATGAACTACTGTCCATTAGGTTCTGGTGCCTTAGCAGGAACAACCTACCCTTTAGACAGAGAAATGACCGCGGAACTTCTTGACTTTTACGGTCCTACTTTAAACAGCATGGATTCCGTATCTGACAGAGATTATGTTATCGAGTTATTAAGTGCTCTTTCTACAATTATGATGCATTTAAGCCGTTTTTGTGAAGAAATCATTCTCTGGAATTCTAACGAGTACCGTTTCATTGAGATTGATGATGCTTACAGTACCGGAAGCAGTATTATGCCACAGAAAAAGAACCCGGATATCGCTGAATTAATCCGCGGAAAGACGGGTCGTGTTTATGCTGCCTTAACTTCTATCCTTACTACAATGAAAGGTATCCCTTTAGCATACAATAAAGATATGCAAGAAGACAAAGAACTTACTTTTGATGCATATGATACTGTAAAAGGCTGTCTTGCCCTCTTTAACGGTATGTTAAAGACCATCACTTTCCATAAAGATATTATGGAACAGAGTGCAAAACACGGCTTTACTAATGCAACAGACGCGGCAGACTACCTTGTAAATCATGGTGTTCCATTCCGCGATGCTCATGGAATCGTGGGACGTCTTGTACTGTATTGTATTGACAAAGGAATTGCTCTTGATGATATGAGTCTTGAAGAATATAAAGCAATCAGTCCTGTATTTGAAAATGACATTTATGAGGCAATTGATGTTCATACTTGTGTTGACAAGAGAAATACTATCGGTGCCCCAGGTCCAAAAGCAATGGAACAGGTCATCGCGATCAATAAAAAATGGATTGAAGAACACGAAGGGTAAATAAGGAGAATATTATGAAACATTCAAAAAAGTCACATAAAGAGGGACGAGGGAGTTTTTCCGGCCGTATCGGCTATGTGCTGGCTGTTGCCGGTTCTGCTGTAGGTCTTGGAAACATCTGGCGTTTTCCATATCTTGCTGCAAAATATGGAGGAGGAATCTTTCTTTTAGTTTATCTCCTTTTAACTATATCTTTTGGATATGTTCTTATTATGTCCGAAACAGCTCTTGGGCGTATGACTAAAAAAAGTCCGGTAGGTGCATTTGCTTCTTTTGGTAATAGCTTTCCTTTTAAACTGGGAGGCTGGCTCAATGCGGTTATTCCTATCCTGATCGTTCCTTATTATAGTACGATCGGCGGATGGGTTATCAAATATCTTGCTGAATATTTAAAAGGAAATGTGCAGGAAGTTGCACAGGATGGCTACTTTACCGGATTCATCACAGATTCTTTTCAAACAGAACTGTGGTTCCTTGTTTTTGCAGCCCTGATCTTTATTATCATCCTTGGCGGTGTAAGAAATGGAGTAGAACGAATGTCTAAAATCATGATGCCGATTCTTGTACTTTTAGCAATCGTTGTAACAATTTATTCCGTTACACGTCCGGGCGCATTAGCCGGAGTAAAGTATTTCTTAATTCCTAACATGAAGAATTTTTCTTTTATGACAATTGTTGCTGCAATGGGTCAGATGTTTTATTCTCTTTCCATTGCTATGGGAATCCTTTACACCTACGGTTCTTATACAGATAAAGATATGGATCTTGAACAATCCACAACACAGATTGAAATCTTTGATACAGGGATTGCAATACTTGCCGGATTAATGATCATTCCTGCTGTTTTCTCTTTCTCTGGTGGAAATCCTGAAAACTTACAGGCCGGACCATCCCTCATGTTTATTACTTTACCAAAAGTATTTGCCAGTATGGGAATCGGTACCGCAGCTGGTATCCTGTTCTTTGTACTCGTGCTGCTGGCAGCTCTTACAAGTGCAGTATCTTTAATGGAAACCTGTGTATCTACTTTTGCAGATGAATTTCACTGGAGCCGTAAAAAATGTTGTGTATTCATGGCTGTTGTTATGATTGTTCTTGGTTCCGCATCTTCTATGGGATACGGTGCCCTTGATTTCATTCAGATCTTCGGAATGGCATTCCTTGATTTCTTTGATTTCCTTACAAACTCTGTAATGATGCCGCTTGCTGCTTTAGCAACCTGCTTCTTAATCCTCAGGGTTGTTGGATTTAAGAAAATCTCAGAAGAAATCGAACAGTCTTCTTCTTTCCGCAGAAAGAAGTTATACACTGTCTTCCTTAAATATTTCGCACCAATCTGCCTGATTATTATTTTGTGCAGTTCTATCGCGAATGTATTAGGAATTATTTCTATGTAAACTTAATACAGACAAAAACCGGGGAAATCATATACTTCCCCGGTTTTTATTATTATTTTATTGCCCATCTCATTTTTGTAGATCTTGCTCTGCCGTTTCGATGGCATTCTTCTTTTGAAGGGCGGATGACATTCTTTGCCACCTCACTCCATAACCCTTCCTTCTGCTGTCTTTTCCAGATTTTCTTTACTAATCTGTCCTCTCCGGAATGGAACGTGAGAATCGCTACACGTCCGCCCGGTGCAAGTATATGTGGTAACTTTTCTAAGAATTCTTCTAGTACTTCAAATTCGCTGTTTACATCAATGCGAAGTGCCTGAAAGGTTCTCTGGCAAGTCTTCTTGATGGTATCCTTTTTTTCTTTATCATCTGGCAGAAATACAAGCGCTCTTTCAATAACTTCTTTTAGCTGTCCTGTCGTATCGATTTGTTCTCCTTGACGAAATGTCTTCATAATCTCTTTTGCAATCTGTTCTGCATAAGGCTCATCTGCATTCTCACGCAGCATACCTTCTATTTCATCTCTGGTTAATTCTCTTAACCGTTCTGCTGCAGAAATTCCCTTATCCGGATTCAAACGAAGATCCAAAGGCCCTTCTACTTTATAAGAAAAGCCTCGTTCCGGATTATCAATCTGCATGGAGGATACCCCAAGATCGGCTAATACAAAATCAAATAATCCATGTTCTTCCGCTACAAGATCAATGTTGCGGAAATTCTGCTGTATGATCGTTAAAATGTCTTCCCCATATCCTGCTTTTCTTAAGCGATCCGTTGTTTTTACAATTTCAATCGGATCCACATCTAATCCATAGATATGTCCTTCGCCCTGAAGACATTCTAACATCTTTCTTGTATGTCCTCCGTATCCAAGTGTACAGTCTAATCCTTTTTGTCCCGGCTGGATCTGTAAAAAATCCAAAATCTCCTGCACACAAATAGATATATGCATTCCCGCCGGAGTACTTCCTTTACGGATTACTTTCTCAATCGTATCTTTATACTTTTCCGGCTGTAGTTCTTTATATTTCTCTTCAAACTTTCTTGGATGCGTTCCTTTATAACGCACTCGTCTTTTATGTGGTTTTTCTAATTCTTTATTTTCTTCCATAGGAACCCCCTGTATAATTTTTATGTATTCTCATAATCTCTTGTATTTCATCTTATGAGACATCTTTTTATTCTTATATCATGATAACACAGGTTAACGAACAGAAACAACAAAATCAGTCAATACATATTTGTTTTTTCTTCATCCATACATAGGCAATCACACAGATTATTACAGAAAGAAGGGAACCTCCTACTGTAGCCAATCCCATCGGAAAAAGACTGGAAAATACTTTAGCTGTAATATACACTCCCGGTATTCTTACAAGAAGAATCGCTATAATGTTATGGATAAAGGAAATTTCTGAATGTCCACAGGCACAAAAGTAACCACTGAAACTGAAATGGACACCTGCAAATATACAATCAAATATATAGCCCCTGATATACTGGGAACCAAGTACTATTACTTTTGCATTTTCTGTAAACAAGCCAACAACCGGTTCTGCAATAAACTGTATGATAATTGATATCATTACACCAAATCCTACAGTAATTATCACTGCATAATAAAGTATCCTCTGTGCTCTTTCCCTCTTACCTGCACCGATATTCTGCGCTCCAAGTGCAGATACAGTAGAAAGCATAGAAGATGGTACCAGAAAGAGGAAACTGATAATTTTTTCTACAATTCCTACCGCCGCAGCAGTATCGAGTCCCCGCCTGTTTGCAATAATAGTGATAATTATAAAAGCAATTTGGATAAATCCATCCTGCAGCGCGACAGGAATACCAATTTTTAATAATCGTTTTATTGTTTTCCTGTCTATCTTAAAATCATTTTTGGAAAGAGAAATTCCTGTCTTTTTTTTCATAATAACGACAAGAGCAATCAGTACACTGATTGTCTGTGAGCAAGTCGTTCCTAATGCTGCTCCCGCTGCCCCCATATGCAGTCCGCCAATAAAAAGATAATCTAAAATAATATTTATAGCACAGGCTGCTGCAATAAAGTACATCGGGCTTTTGGAATCGCCCAGCCCGCGGAAGATCGATGCCATGATATTATACGCCGTGATGCATGGAACGCCGATAAAGCAGATGATCAGGTAGGTACGAGTGGCCGCCACGGCCTGCTCCGGTGTGGAGACAATGCGTACGATCGGATTCACAAGCCCTACCAGCACAGCTGCCAGTACCACAGATCCTGCCATAAACAGCGTGACTATGTTGCCAATGAGCCGGGCCGCACGAGGTTTGTTCTCTGCGCCCACGGCCCGGCCAATAGTGACCGTTGCTCCCATGGCAAGGCCCACGATCATCACAGTGATCATATGCATCACCTGACTGCCGATGGATACCGCCGTCGTGCTCGCAACGCCATCAAACTGCCCGACAATAAACAGATCCGCCAGACCATATAACGTCTGCAAAAAATACGATAACAGATATGGAAGTGAAAAATACACAATATTTTTCCACACACTTCCCGATGTAAGATCTCTTTCCATGTTTCTACTCCTTTGTTTCTCTGATACTTTCCCTCGGTAAAGTTCTTTTCTGGTTTATATTAAACCTTATAACTGTTGTAGAGTCAACGGTTATCTATATTTTTTTGTTCTCATATTTTTCTGCAGCCTTTCACGCTTTATCCTTATCCTATTTCAATCATCCACGCCTCATAGGCTCCCAAGATCCACTTCTCTTTTCCAAGCCGATTCTGTCCCTGATTATGTATCAGTATTTTCCCGTCAGTCAGATCTTCTGTCGCCTCCATTTGCGTCTCGTGATCTGTAAAATTGCATATCACAACAATTTTCTTCCCATCCAGCGTCCTCTCGTAAGCAAAAATTTCCGGATGTTCCTTATCCAGCAACTGGAATTTTCCATAAATCAGTACGTCATTATTCTTCCGTAGCGCGATCAAAGTTTTATAGTAAGAAAACAGAGAATCCGGATTTTTCCTGCTGTTTTCCACATTGATTTCTTTGTAATTCCCATTGACAGATAACCATGGCGTTCCTGTCGTAAATCCCGCATGTTCCTGATGATTCCACTGCATCGGTGTTCTGGCATTATCTCTGCTGTTTCTCAGCAGATAGCTCATAATTTTCTCCTCACTCCATCCAAGTTCCTGTTTTTCTTTGGCAAAGTTTGCAGACTCTATATCCTGATACTGGGAGATTTTGGTATTTACCACATTTGTCATTCCAATCTCGTCCCCCTGATAAAGATATGGAGTTCCTTTCATACCATATAAGAGAGTCGCAAGCATTTTACCGCTTTGTTCCCGATATTCTGGTGTATCATTTCCAAATCTTGAAATTGCTCTTGGATAATCATGATTTCCCCAGAATAAACTGTTCCATCCAATCTCATCCAGACCTGTCTGCCAGCTTGCCATAATAGTTTTTAATTGTGGTAGTGTATACGCTTTCGGTTCCCAGTTACCGCTTCGAACTCCATCGATGTCCATAAGTTTAAACTGAAATACCATGTCCAGTTCTTTTCGCTCCGGATTGGAATATTCTTTGGCCATCTCTAATGTTGTTCCACCGGTTTCTCCCACTGTCAAAACATCATTCCGCAAACCAAACGTATTTTTTGTCATTTCCTGCAGATATGTATGAATCTGTGGAGACTGCTGGTCATTTCCACCATGACCATCTTTTACAATATTATCAATCGCATCCAGTCGGAATCCCCGGATTCCTTTGTCCATCCAGAAACGAATCATGGCATACAGTTCCTGCCGCATGTTTTCGTTTTTCCAGTTCAGATCCGGCTGCTGTATGCTGAAGGTATGATAGTAATATTCTTTCACCTGAGGAACCCACTCCCACACATTTCCGCCAAAGAAAGCAGCTGATCCTTCCGGTGGCTGATCCTCCGTCCCTTCTTCCCAGATATAATAATCATGATACTTTCCATTGCGGTCTTTGCATGCTCCCAGAAACCAGGGATGCTCATGGGAACAATGATTCAAAACCAGATCCATCATAACAATGATATCTCTCTTTTCACACTCCTGGATCATTTCTTCCAGATCTGCCATCGTTCCAAAATCTTTCAGAATTGCATAATAATCACTGATGTCATATCCATTGTCATAATTGGGGGAATCATTGAACGGGGAAATCCAAATTGCTCCTATCCCCAGTTCCTGAAGATAATCCAGCTTACTGATAATTCCCTGAAAATCTCCAATACCGTCTCCGTTACTGTCACAAAAACTTCTTGTATAAATCTGATACGCTGTTAAATGATGCCACCATTTTTTCTCCATCTTCTGTTTCTCCTGTGTCTTGTGTCTCTTGACTAATTTTTTGTAATGCATAATTCATGCTTTCTTTTTCTTTTCAATACCATTATAATGATTTTATATCATATATTCTAACTCAATTTTATATTTTACTATAATTATTTTGACTTTTCAGGAGATCATACAATGAAAACAAAAGTACCTTATGGAATGAAAGACTACACCATCCACGGCACCGAACTGGAACCCTTTCATATTTATCATCAAATTTACGAGCACGGCGGACTGCAGGTCCCTTTTCACTGGCACAAAGAGATGGAATGGATATGGGTAGAAAAAGGTTCTCTTGAACTGACCCTTGGCACGCAGCGAAAAATTCTTCAGAAGCAGGACTTTGTGATGATCAACAGTTATGAACTACATCAGCTGCGAAGCATCGGCAACACATCTTCGATTCATCATGCCCTGGTGTTTTTGCCGAATATGCTTGCTTTTTCCTATCCGGATCATTGCCAGATTTCTTATATAGAACCTCTCCTCTCCCGCCAGCTGCTGCTTCCTTCTTTTTTGCCAAAAAATCTGTCTTGTATATCATCTGTTCGTAGCATTTTTCAGGAACTTTTGGTTCTTTATGATACCAGGCCTTCCGGCTGGCAGTTACTTTTAAAAAATAATCTTTACCATATTCTGGTCATTTTGTTTTCGGAAAATCTGTTGCAGCCTTCACCCGCAAACCGTTCCTTACAGACACGAGAAAATCAATACAAGCAGATTCTCCGCTATATTCAGGAACATTACGACAGAAAAATCTATCTGGAGGACCTGGCTTCTTCCCTGGATATGAATCCACAGTACTTCTGCCGTTTTTTCAAGAAGCAGTTTCAGATGACCCCGATGACCTATATTAACTATTACCGTACCCTTCAGGCGGCTGATCTCCTGCGGCACAGTTCTCTCTCTGTTCTGGAAGTCGGTCTTCGCACGGGTTTTGAAAATCCCAGCTATTTTGCAAAAACGTTTCGAAAATATTATAACTGCTCACCGGCAGAATACCGAAAACTTTCAGCATTTTAAAAAAGCCACAGGCGCGAAACCTGTAGCTTTTTTTACGTTTGGACACAAAATTTTTAATTTTTTATCTTAGAATTTACCAGCTTTGTGAGCTTCCTCGATGGATACTGCAACAGCTACAGTCATACCAACCATCGGGTTGTTACCTGCACCGATCAGACCCATCATTTCTACGTGAGCCGGAACAGAAGAAGAACCTGCGAACTGTGCATCGGAATGCATACGTCCCAGAGTATCTGTCATACCATAGGAAGCAGGACCTGCTGCCATGTTATCTGGATGAAGTGTACGACCTGTACCACCACCGGAAGCAACGGAGAAATATTTCTTACCCTGCTCTAAGCATTCTTTCTTGTAAGTACCAGCTACCGGATGCTGGAAACGAGTTGGGTTGGTTGAGTTACCTGTGATAGATACGTCAACACCCTCTTTGTGCATGATAGCAACACCCTCTGGTACAGAGTTTGCACCGTAGCAGTTTACTTTAGCACGAAGACCCTCAGAATAAGATTTGCGGAATACTTCTTTTACTTCATTTGTGTATGGATCAAACTCAGTTTCAACGAATGTAAAACCATTGATACGAGAGATGATCTGAGCAGCATCTTTACCAAGACCATTTAAGATAACGCGAAGAGGCTCTTTACGTACTTTGTTTGCCTTTTCTGCGATACCGATAGCACCTTCAGCAGCTGCGAAAGACTCATGTCCTGCTAAGAAGCAGAAGCACTCTGTCTCTTCCTCAAGGAGCATTTTACCAAGATTTCCATGTCCAAGACCTACTTTTCTGTGGTCAGCAACAGATCCAGGAATACAGAAAGCCTGAAGTCCTTCTCCGATAGCTGCAGCAGCGTCAGCAGCTCTCTTGCAGCCTTTCTTGATCGCGATTGCAGCACCTACTGTGTAAGCCCATGCAGCATTCTCAAAGCAGATCGGCTGAATTTTCTTAACCTGGTCATATACATCAAGACCAGCGTCTTTTGTGATTTTCTCAGCTTCTTCGATAGAGCTGATTCCATAGCTATTTAATACAGAATTGATCTGAGCAATTCTTCTCTCATATCCTTCAAATAATGCCATTTCTGTTCGTCTCCTTTCGCTTGTGGCTTACTCTTTTCTTGGGTCAATAATCTTAACAGCATCAGCTACACGGCCATACTGACCTTTTGCCTTCTCCCATGCAGTGTTAGGATCATCACCTTTTTTGATAAAGTCAGTCATTTTTCCAAGAGAAACGAACTGATATCCGATTACTTCGTTGTCTTCGTCAAGAGCAATACCTGTTACATAGCCCTCTGCCATTTCCAGGTAACGAACTCCTTTTTCCTTGGTAGCGTACATTGTACCAACCTGGGAACGAAGGCCTTTACCAAGGTCCTCAAGACCTGCACCAACAGCAAGACCGTCATCAGAGAAAGCACTCTGAGTACGTCCGTAAACGATCTGAAGGAACAGTTCTCTCATTGCTGTATTGATTGCATCACAGACAAGGTCTGTATTTAATGCTTCAAGAATTGTCTTACCCTGAAGAACCTCTGCTGCCATAGCTGCAGAATGTGTCATACCGGAGCATCCGATTGTCTCAATAAGGGCTTCCTCGATTACACCATTCTTAACATTTAAGGACAGTTTACAGGCACCCTGCTGAGGAGCACACCAGCCTACACCATGTGTAAAACCAGAGATATCTTCAATTTTCTTTGCATGGACCCACTGGCCTTCTTCCGGGATCGGAGCTGGCTCATGTTTTGCACCCTTAGCTACTGGGCACATGTTTTCAACTTCAGTAGTGTAAATCATTTTAAGACTCCTTTCAGTGTTGATTACTTAATCGTTGTTAAAGACCTAACAACCTAGCGTTATTTTCTCACAAAATCCTTCATTCGTCTAGTCATATTTTGCAAAATTTACGAAAAAGTTGTCGGTACCATTTATTGAACTTGTCTTGTAGAAATTTCATTTTCATGATAAACTACATAAGAACATTCCGATCACAGCTGCCACCTGGAATTTTCATAGCAAAAAGCATCCGGAAATACTTTATATTCAAAACAGGAGGACTTACATAGATATGTCATCGCAAACCTCAACTTCTTTTATGCCCGAAAAACTGAGAATCCTAAGCGGAAGTACCCTGAAGATGCTGGCTATGGCGATTATGCTGATCGACCATACCGCTTCTTTCCTTCTGCGTCACTACCCGCCAGCCATTGCGCCCTGGTTTCAAATAGGCAGCACCACTTATTCCCTATACCGGGTAATGCGTGACGTGGGGCGTGCAGCTTTCCCTATTTTCTGTTTCCTGCTTGTGGAAGGATTTCTTCACACCCATAACCGCTTTAAATATGGAAGAAATCTTCTGATTTTCGCCTGTATTTCAGAAATTCCATGGAATTTTGCACAAAATGGCACTCTGCTGTATCCAGATAAGCAGAACGTTTTTTTCACCTTATTTCTGGGATATCTTGCATTCTGCCTGGTCGAACACTTTGAAAAAAATGCTTCCATGCAGCTTGTCTGCATGTTGTTGCTTCTTGCAGTCTCCTATTTTCTCAAAGCAGATTACGGATATAAAGGCTTTGTATTTCTCCTGATCATGTACTGGCTGCATCAGCACAAACCTGCACAGGCAGTTATTGGAAGCTGCTGGCTGATCTATGAATGGAAGGCTTGCTTTGCTTTTATTCCTTTGAATATGTACAATGAAAAACGGGGATTTATTCAGGGGAAATGGGTAAAATATCTCTTCTATGCTTTTTATCCGGTACATATTGCTATACTGACCGTAATCCGCAAGATGTGGTTTGGAATTTAGAACAGCTATGATATAAAAATTATTTATGGACATGTCCAGAAAAAACGGCTTGACAGAATTCATTTTCTGCCAAGCCATTTTATTATACTAGAGCCTGTTTGAAAAATCATTCCCGCAATCTGCACGCCCCACTTTGCGGT
>OLOP01000682.1_pt1 | contig 25470 bp, 20 predicted proteins | sample 1672381 | NCBI WGS metagenome assembly OLOP01 (sample SAMEA3136678, study PRJEB25190) | human gut metagenome | biome: human gut; feature: human-associated habitat; material: faeces | place: Austria | collected 2013 | reverse complement strand
AAGAGGTTGATGCCATCGTGGTTTTGATGGGGACAAATGATTTTAATAGCAGCGTACCTGTCGGGACTTGGTTTGCAGAGAAAGAAGAGCAGGTGATGGCTGCCCGTGGTGAAACTAAAAAACTGGAAACGCGTAAAAGGCGTGTTCCTATAATGACGAATGATACGTATAAAGGCCGTATTAATATTGGTTTGAGTCATTTGAAAAAATTGTTTCCCGATAAACAAATTGTTTTGTTGACCCCATTGCATCGTTCTTTAGCGGAATTCGGCGAAAAGAATGTACAACCGGATGAAAGCTATCAGAATAAATGCGGAGAATATGTGGATGCTTATGTACAGGCCATTAAGGAAGCAGGTAATTTGTGGGGAGTTCCTGTAATAGATTTTAATTCGGTTACAGGTATGAATCCGATGATTGAAGAACAACTTATTTATTTCTATGATTCGGGGTATGATCGTTTGCATCCTAATACCAATGGTCAAGAACGTATGGCACATACATTGATGTATCAATTACTTTCTTTGCCTGCATCATTCTGACAGTTGGACATTCATTTTTTTGTCTTTTTGGAAGAGTTTGTTTATTTGGGAGAACCTCCTATGTTTCGATGTGAACTTTGAAGGATAGGAGGTTCACATCGAAACTTTGAAGGATTGAAAAAATGTTCAAATGGCAAATAAATGTTATTTGAACATTTTTTTATTAGTTCTTATTTACTGAAAGAGTAATTGAGCTATTGATTTTGAACAAATTTCTATATTCTTGTATCATTTTTTATGGTTTCTTTTCTTGTTCTTGTTTACTTTTGCCTGAATCTTTTAACTTATAAAATGTATATGAAAAACATGAAATTAAAAGTATTACTTGCTTTATGTGCTTTACTCCTGTTATCGGCTTTTATTGCTGAGAGAAAAGAACCCATTACTATTTTTATGATTGGTGATTCCACTATGGCGAATAAAAGTCTGAAGAATGGTAATATAGAGCGTGGTTGGGGACAAATGCTTCCCGGATATTTTACGGAAGAGGTTGTGGTGGATAATCACGCTATGAATGGATGAAGTTCACTCAGTTTTATCAATGGAGGACGTTGGGATGTAGTGCTTTCTAAAATTCATAAAGGTGATTATGTATTTATTCAATTCGGGCATAATGATGAGAAATCTAGAGTCACATTACATACAGAATCCGGAAGTACCTTTGATGATAATTTAAGACGTTTTGTGAATGGAACATGTGCTAAGGGAGGAAATCCTGTACTGTTCAATTCTATAGTCCGTCGTAATTTCCCTCCTAAAGGTGTGACGGAGATAAAGGGTAGTTATGAAAAAGAAGGTCCGGTATTGGTTGATACCCATGGGAAATATCTGGAATCTCTGCTGGAAAAAGATGAGGTGCAATATCAGTTTCTGCATATTGCCGGGGAGACCAGATGCTGCATCAATATTCTGGATGAATGCTATGGTTCGACGGAATATCTGGAACCGGGTTGTGAGGTTACTGCAGAGGAAGAAGATGGATTTTTGCAATGTTTTCCGGAGATTATTCAAAAAAGTAATGTAATTACAATTTCAGGAAGCGTTCCCAGAGGAATAAGTAAAAATATTTATGCGAAAATGATTTCCAAGGCAAAGAAAAAGGGAAAAAAGGTTATACTGGATACCAGTGGTGAGCTTCTGAAAGAGGGAATAAAAGCAAAGCCTACAGTAGTAAAACCTAATCAGGATGAAATAGAACTGCTTTATGAGGTGAAGATACATACCATAGAAGATGTGATCAAATATGCAAGAAAGATTTATGAACAGGGTATTCCTTATGTAGTAATCTCTCTTGGTGGGGAAGGCGCACTTATGGTATGTGAGGAGGGTGTTTTCCAGGGAAAACCGCCGAAACTGGAGGTTGTGAATACTGTAGGATGCGGGGATTCCATGGTAGGAGGCTTGGCTGTTGCACTGGAGAGGAACTATACTTCTCAGGAAGCGCTGAAGTTCGCGGTAGCAGTAGCGTCTGCCAATGCTCTTTCTCCGAATACGGGTGATTTCAAACCTGAAATATGTGAAAAAATTTTATCTGAAGTAACTGTGAAAAGGTTATAATAACAGCAGGCTGTATGTGTGAAAACATACAGCCTGTTAGTATTTATCTCGGTTCTTTCCCATCACGGAAGAGCATCATCATTTCTTTGGTCAGGCTGATATTATTGCCCTGATCCGGGATTTTGTCACGTTCTACCCACTGTGCCATGGAGAGCTCTTCATGGTCAACGGTCAGGGTATCATCGCCGTCTACATCACAGAAGAATCCGAAAAGCAGGGTACCGCTGAAGGACCATGGCTGGCTTTTGTAATAGCGGAGATTCTTTACCTTAAGGCCAACTTCCTCCATTACTTCTCTGTGAACAGTTTCTTCAATGGTTTCTCCGATTTCTGCAAAGCCTGCGATAAGGGCGTAACGCTTAAATCTGCGGCCCTCATATTTGGAAAGAATGATTTTATCTCCGTTTGTGATTCCTACGATTACTGCAGGACACAGGACAGGGTACTCCTGATTGCCGCAGGAAGGGCATTCCATCATACGTTCTTTCTGGCTGTGAACCATTGGTTTTCCACAGCAGCCACAGTATCTGCGCTTGCTGTACCACTGGAAGAGCTGATGCCCTGTAATTCCTGCAAATGCAAGATGCTGTGGCTGAGCGGTCCGAAGAATCCGTACATCCTGAAATTCATAGTCCGGAAGCAGAGAGGTATCCAGCTCCGGGATCAGGTAGAAACGCTGATCATCTATGGAAAACAGATAAATAAAATTGTTGTAAAGATCAGCGATCTTTTCCTCAAACTCCCGGAAACGTGGGAAAGTAATATCTACATCCCGTTCCTGGCGGGGAAGAAGTATACTGCCTTTTTCGTATGCAAGGATAAAGCTGTCTTTATCCGGGGCAGAAGGTTTGTATTCGTTGTGATAAGTATGTGGTGCGATGTCCTGAATCATATTGTAGATATCCTTTTCTTTATTTTGTTATAAAATAATTTCATAAGATTCTGATAAGATTATTTGTGAGTGTAGTTATAAATTCTTTATGGTTTATCAGAAAAATATAAGAAGATAATGAGTGGTAAAATAATACAGATTCATTATCTGTTCATAGTATATTCTTGGAGTTTTATAAAAGCAAGCAATAAATATTCATTCTGAAAAAAGACGATATGTCAGATAATTTAATAATAATACAAAGAAAATTCGTAGGTATACAAAAAAAAACAGATAGTTTATAATAGAAATTTGGAAGGGTTAAAATAATGTACGTGTAAACAAACAGGGAGGAAAAGGATTGAAGGTATTAATAGCAGATGATGAAATAAAGGTATGTCGGCTGATCCAGCACCTTGTAGATTGGGATGCCCTGGAAATGGATATTGTTGGTTTTGCAAATGATGGAAAAACTGCTTATGAAAGTATTTGTGAAAAGAAACCGGATATTGTGATTACAGATATACGTATGCCGGTGTATGATGGACTTGAACTGATACGCAGGGCAAAAGAAGTGAATCCGGAGATTAATTTCATAGTAATCAGCGGTTACAGTCAGTTTGAATATGCACAGCAGGCAATCAAGTATGGGGTAAAAGACTACCTGCTGAAACCATTAAAAAAGAGAGAACTGGAAAACTCATTAACTGAAATTAAAGAATCACATGAATCTCTGATTAAGAGTACCAGAATCAGAAACGAAATGGAATCTATCATTGAAGCATCCAGAGAACATATACGGGAGAATTTTCTTATGAAAACGCTCCAAAACTCAGCAACTAATCCGCTAAAAGCAGATATGAGTCTGGAACAGTTGAATGAACAGTATGGTTGTAAATTTCATAAAGGATTTTTTACAGCAGTCAGAGTCAGGCCATTTTTCTCAAAAAATTCGGACAAATCTGCCGGTGACAGTGAAGAATTTGTAATGAACAAAATTCATCAGATGGTAAAAGAAAAATTGGAGATATACTGCGAAACTTATATGTCTACAGTATATCAGGATGAAATCGTATGCATTTTAAATACAGTGGATAAAGAGATTGAACCAGTCAGAAAAAAGCTAAAACATTTGATAGTTAATGTATCTAATTTGAAAACTGTATTTCCTGATATCAGAATAAGGATCGGACAGGGAAATACACATAGTTCTTATATGGGAATCACGGATAGTTTCCGAGAGGCAGAACTGGCGATCATGAATCGAATGGGCGAAAATGAAGATACATATATCTGCTACAGTGAAGACAGTAAAAGTGGAAAAACTAAAGAAGAAATTTTTGACAGTGGTCTGCGAAATGAAATTCTGACCTATCAGGAAAGAATGGATATTGAAGGAACCCTCCGCCTTGTTGACAAGGTTGGAGAGAAATTGAAGCCATTTAAGTATGACGGAAAACTGGTTTATGAAGTTTTTGGTGAATTAGTTGAAACATTGCGGTTTGGTATGAAATATTCTCGTGAAGGCAGAAATCTTTTTCTGATTGAAGATTATAAAAAACAGTACAGAAGGATATGGGATTATGATGAACTCTTTCAGTGGATCAAATCGGATCTGTCCCGGGTGCATCAGGTTTATATGAAGAATATTCAGGATGAAGAGAGTAAACCGATACGTGATGCAAAGAAATATATCCATGATAATTTCAACAAACATATCAGTCTGGAGAATGTCAGTGAGTATATTGGATTTAATGCTGCCTATTTTTCTACACTGTTTAAGAAAGAAACAGGAAAAAATTTCCTTGAGTATGTGACAGAGCTTCGTATCCAAAATGCAAAGAACTATCTCATACAGACTAATTATGACATTGCGGAAGTAGCATCTGCAGTAGGATATAATGATCTGAAATATTTTTCTAAATTGTTTAAGAAGACAACAGGATTGAATCCTTCAGAATTTAGAAAGTTATATAGTTAATCAAAATGTGCAGGTGCAAAAACTATGAAAAAAAGAAATATATTTAGCAGACAGGCAGTTAATTTTTTGTGGGTTCTTCTGGGATTAGGGGCAGGTTTTCAGTTTATAGAAGTTATATGGGCTGCATCGAAAGGATATCTGGGATTCTTTTCTATGATGGTGGTTATTGTGACAGAGATGGTTATTACAGGAAGCATTTATGTGATTATTTATAAGTTTCTGATAAAACCATGTAATGAGACCAGAAAATTATTCAAACATTTTATACAGAGTGGAAGTTTTCAGGAACTGATTGATCAGGATTATCAGATTTTTCCAGAGCAGAATGAAGTAATGCAGAAGCTGGATTCCATATTGGATAAAAAGAACATTATTGAGTTATCGACAAAACATGCAGAACTTCTTGCACTGCAGAATCAGATCAATCCTCATTTTCTGTATAATACGCTGGAAGCAATACGAGGAGATGCGCTATGTGAAGGAATTGATAGTATTGCTGATACGACGGAAGCATTGTCTACATTTTTCAGATATACCATCACGGATACAGGAAATCTGGTTTCAGTAGAAGATGAACTGGAGAATGTAGAGAATTATTTTAAAATACAGCAGTATCGTTTTGGAGATAAACTGGATATGAGAGTTAATTTTCCGGATGACTATGCAAGGATCCTGGAATGTAAACTCCCTAAACTTACTTTGCAACCTGTAGTTGAAAATGCAATTTTCCATGGTCTGGAAGCGAAAGCAGAAGGTGGAGTTATCATCATTTCACTGGAGATGACAGAGAAGAAACTTCTGATCAATATTCATGATGACGGAATTGGAATTGACGAAGAAGAGCTTATAAAGATCAACCAGAGACTGGAGATAACTTCAGGGCCGCTGACAGAAGAGAAGCGTAAACGTGGAGGTATTGCTCTGCCGAATGTATCCAGGCGTATTAAGCTGTTATTTGGGGATGAATATGGAATACATATTTATAGTATTCCTAATCTTGGAACAGAAGTCAGGATATCGGTACCGATCATTACAAACAGGGAGCAGAGAAATCAGTGAAAAGAGAATTACTGAATATAGAAGGCGGAAAGATAAAAAAAGGGAATAATGTTATATTTGATGATCTGTCTCTGGAACTGTTTCAGGGAGAAATAACAGGAATCGTATTCGATGATATTCTGGAACAGAAGCTCTTTATTGATATGCTGCTTGGAGATGTTTTACTTTATTCAGGAAAGATTTTTGTAAATGAGGAAAGGAAAGCTTATGAAGAAGCTGCCAGATTGTTAAAACATCAGGTGGCGGTGATTGGTTCTAAAAGTAAATTACTGCCTTCTATTACGATAGAAGATAATATATTTCTTTTTTCAGACAGAAAACTGTTTCTGGATCAGAAAGAGTATAGAGAACGTTTCCAGAAGTTAAGGACGGAACTGAATATTTCGGATGATATGCCTCATAAAGTCAGAAATTTATCTGCCAAGGAAAAGGTTATTATAGAATTACTTAAAGCCTATGAGGAAAGAAAGAAAATTGTGATTCTGGATGAGATTACCAGCCTTTTATCAGAAAAGGATCTGGGAGAAGTGTTTTCTCTTATTGACAAAATGAAATCCCAGATGTCATTTCTGGTTACAGTAGGATTTGAAGATTTTATTATGGAATGGATGGAATCTATTGCAGTTGTTCAAAATGGAAGAACTACATTTGTATCTGGGATTTCTCAGTTAAACTGTAAGTTGAGTAAAGTTCTGAAAGCTCTGATATATGAAAATAAGGCAGAAACATTTGGAGCCTATGGGCAGAAAGTAATAAATGGGCAGAACAATGTATTAGAAGTAAGAGATGTAAGTACCTGTTATCTGAAGAATCTTAATTTTACATTGTGTTCCGGAGAGCTGCTTAAGATTTATTATTCAGATGAAAAAAGCAAGAGCAGTTTCTGGGAAATGTTTTCGGGAGAAGAGAGCATTGAAGAAGGACAGATTTATATTTCTGAGAAATTGTATAAGGTATCAAATATGAGCCAGGCAGTACGTGAGGGCGTAGGGTTTATAACAGAAGCACCGTATAGGAGCATGATCCTGGATAATATGAGTGCAACGGAAAATGTGAGTGTGCCGCTACATGAAAAGGTAAGAGGATTCTGGTTTGCGAAAAAGTATACCAGAAGTGTAAGTGATTTCCTTCAGAACGATGAGCTGAATAAGAAGAAACTGAAAAATATTGGAAATGCAGAACTACAGAAGCTGGCCTATGAAAAATGGCTGGTGTATCAGCCAAAGATTGTGATCATTGAGAATCCATTTACAGATATGGATATTAATATGAGGGAAATTACAAGAAAGATGATCGGAGCATTGCAGAAAAGAGGAATCGGAGTAATTCTTCTTACTGCTAACTTTGCAATTATGAATAAAATCAAGGGAGAATCCATGTTTCTTAAGCACGGTGTGCTGACAAGAGAAGAAGAATGGTAAAACAAAAAAAGACGAATGTGCAATAATGATAAAAAATTTGGATAATTCGTCTTTTTTTTGTACAAAAATAAGAAACAAAAGAATGTCCCCCTTAATCTAAATATCAAAAGTTGAAAAAATAGGACCTCAAAGTTAATATGAATATACAAAATAACAAACGCGTAAAATAAACTAATGGGAGGGTTTACAAATGAAGAAAAAGTTATTAAGTGTCTTAATGGCAGCAGTAATGGTAGCCGGTGTTGGCGGCGTAGGTGCAGCACAGGTAAAGGCTGATGATGAGAAGATTCTTGGTGCAGGTATTTATTCAGCTTCTGATAACTTCAACTCTTATATTGGAAAAGCGATTACAAATGCATGCGATGGAATCTTTAAAACAAACATCGAAGATGGACAGAATGACCAGTCCACACAGAACAATCAGGTTGATACAATGCTGGCTAAAGGCGCTTCTGCAGTTGCAGTTTCTGTATGTGATGTAACAGCAGCTCCGACACTGATCCAGAAATGTAAAGACGCAGGAAATGTTCCGATCATTTTCTTCAACAAAGAGATAACAGATTACGATGTAATTAATTCTTATGAAAATGCTTATCAGGTAACATCTACAGGTGGAGATTATGGTGCATCTATTCAGGCACAGATGGTAATCGACTACTGGAAAGAACATCCGGAAATGGATAAAAACGGTGATGGAAAATTACAGCTTGTATATCTGATGGGTGACCCGGGACATACAGCATCCCAGCCGAGATGTGATTATCTCAAGAGCACGATCGAAGATGCAGGAATTGAGATTGACCTTCTTGCAGAAGATACAGGAATGTGGGTAACAGCAACTGCAAAAGAAAAAATGGATGCATGGGTATCTAAATACGGTGACGAAATTGAATGCTGCGTAGCAGGAAACGATGCAATGGCACTTGGTGCTTTATCAGCAGTAGAAGCAGCCGGATTTAATACAGATGGAGAAGAAAGCAGCAAATACATTCCGATTTATGGAATTGATGCTCTTCCTGAAATTCTTTCCAAGATTGAAAGCGGTGAGATCACAGGTTCCGTATTACAGGATGCTAAGACTCAGGGACAGACAATTGTAAAAATGGCAGAGAACCTTACAAGTGGTAAAGACGCTGTGGATGGAATCGAAGGTGTAGAAGTGGAAGAAGAAGCAAAAGCTGTACGAGTTCCATATCAGGCAATCACCAAAGATAATCTTGATTTAGCAAAGTCAACTTATGAATAAAAAATAACTGATTTTACAGGCAGGCATTCGTTTTAAACGGATGCCTGTAATAAAAAAGAGGGAAAGGATTTTAAAATGGGAACAGAATATATATTGGAATTAAAGCATATTTCAAAATCGTTTCCTGGTGTAAAAGCACTTGACGATGTAACGTTATGTGTACGTCCTGGAACAGTGCATTCTCTTATGGGAGAAAATGGTGCAGGTAAATCCACATTAATGAAATGTCTGTTCGGTATTTATTCATTTGATGAGGGCGAAATCATTCTGGATGGCAAAAACATTAAATTTTCCAGCCCATCAGAAGCATTACAGAATCATGTATCCATGGTGCATCAGGAACTGAACCAGGTATTAAATCAGACAGTTATGGAAAATATGTGGCTTGGAAGATTTCCAATGAAGCATGGTCTGGTAGATGACCAGAAAATGTATGAAGACACAAAAGCGATTTTCGATGATTTGGATATTCAGGTAAATCCGAAGGTTAAGATAGGAACCCTGAAAGTTTCACAAAAACAGATGATAGAGATTGCAAAAGCAGTTTCGTATAACTCAAAAGTAATTGTAATGGATGAACCGACTTCATCGCTTACAGAGAAAGAAGTAGAGCATCTTTTTAAGATTATAGAAAAGCTTAAGAAAAAGAATACCAGTATTATTTATATATCACATAAAATGGAAGAAATTTTGCGTATTTCTGATGATGTAACAGTCATGAGAGATGGCAAGTGGATCGATACAAAACCTGCCAGTGAGTTGACCATTGATAAGATCATCAAAATGATGGTTGGACGAGAATTAAAAGACCGCTATCCGGAAAAGAAAGCCAAGATAGGTGATGTATTAATGGAAGTAAAAGACCTCGGTACATTAAATCCAGGATTTGAGGGCGTTAATTTTCAATTACATAAGGGAGAAATCCTTGGAATCGCCGGATTAGTAGGATCTAAGAGAACGGAAATCCTTGAAACATTATTTGGCATAAGAATGAAAGGCAAAGGTCAGATACTGGTAAAAGGAAAAGAAGTTCAGAACAGAAGTCCAAAAGAGGCAATGGCGAATGGATTTGCAATGCTGACAGAGGAACGAAGATCGGATGGTATTTTTGGAGGTTTGAGTGTTGGATTTAATATGACAATTTCCAATTTACCGAAATATCAGAAGACGGGACTTTTAAACGGAGAAAAAATGAAAGCAGATATTACCAAAATGATAAATGCCATGAAAGTAAAAACTCCGTCAATGAAGTCCAAGATCGCAAACCTTTCAGGAGGAAATCAGCAGAAAGTAATTCTGGGCAGATGGCTGCTGACAGATCCTGATATCCTGCTCTTGGATGAGCCTACCAGGGGTATTGACGTAGGTGCTAAATTTGAAATCTATCAGCTGATCAACCAGCTGGCTGAGCAAGGAAAAGGAATTATCGTAGTAAGCTCAGAAATGCCGGAACTGTTCGGAATTTCCGACAGGATTCTGGTTATGAGCAATGGACATCAATCAGCTATATTTGATTCAAAAGAAGTAGGACAGGTAGATGTTATGCAGGCAGCGGCCCGATTTATCTGATCTTTCAATACGAACTCAGGAGGGGATTCTGGTGAAAAATTCAAAGAACATTTCAATTAAAGAACTTATTGCTGAAAAAGCAATTTATCTGGTTTTTATTATCCTGTTAGTTGCAATTGTGGTAGTAGAACCAAGATTCTTATCATTCAATAACTTTAAAAATATTTTTGCGCAGTCATCAACTAAGATTATTATTGCATTAGCAGCCGGAATGGTACTGGTAGTGCAGGGCGTTGACCTTTCCACAGGACGTATGATCGGTCTGGCAGCAGTTATCTTCGCATCTTTAGTTCAGAATCCGGACTATGCATACAGAATGTATCCGAATTTAAAAGAGCTTCCGCTGATCGTTCCATTATTACTGGTACTGGCAATCTGTCTTGTACTTGGTGGAATATCCGGTGTGCTTGTTGCAGTATTTAAAGTACCGCCGTTTATCGCAACGCTTGGTATGCAGTTGATCTTATATGGTGCATCTTCTATTTATTTTGACCGTCCGCCATATGGTGCACAGCCAATTGGTGGTATTGATTCAAAAGTAACTCAGATTGCAATTGGTTCCATTGGAATCGGAGATTTCCAGATTCCGTATCTGATCATCATTGCCGCAGCAGTATGTGTAGTTATGTGGATCGTATGGAATAAAACAAAATTTGGTAAATATATGTTTGCAGTAGGTGGTAACCCGGAAGCTGCAAAAGTATCCGGTGTAAATGTTATAAAGACACAGATTATGGTTTACGCAATTGCAGGTATGATGTATGCATTTGCAGCAGCCCTGGAAGTAGGACGTATCGGAAGTGCTTCCAATACAACCGGTAACGGATATGAAATGGATGCAGTTGCTGCCTGCGTAATCGGCGGTGTATCTCTTTCAGGTGGTGTTGGTAGTGTAGGCGGTATCGTAATTGGTGTTCTGATGTTCACAGTTATCAATTATGGCCTTGCATTCATTGGTGTAAACATGTACTGGCAGTATATCGTAAAAGGTCTGATCATTCTTCTTGCTGTTATTATTGACATGAGAAAATATGCAAAGAGAAAATAAAAATAAACATCAGACAAGTGCAATTATGAAAGGAGAAGTAAAGGATGAGGGATGTAGTAAAAAGAACAAAACTGACAGAAAATTGTTCAAAAAAAACAATAAAGAAATATGTAGATGAAGTGATCCAGGAACTCACACTGGATGAGAAGATCGGTGTAATGTCAGGCCAGGTTACAGAGAAGAAATTACTGGATGATCTGTTCCTGATCGAACACTATAATGTAAAGCCATATCCGACAAAGGCAGTAGAACGTCTGGGAATTCCGAATATCCGTTTCGTAGACGGACCAAGAGGTGTTGTTGCCGGATCTGCCACCTGCTTTCCTGTTTCTATGGCAAGAGGTGCCAGCTTTGACCGTGATTTGGAAGAGAAGATTGGAGAAGTGATCGGTGCAGAGGTTCGTGCAGTGGGCGGAAACTATTACGGCGGTGTGTGCATCAATCTTCCAAGAAATCCACGCTGGGGCCGTGCGCAGGAGTGCTACGGAGAAGATACCTATCATCTGGGAGAAATGGGGGCAGCTCTGACGAGAGGTGTTCAGAGCCAGAATGTTATGGCGTGCATTAAACATTTCGCAATGAACAGTATTGAAAATGCGAGATTTAAAGCTGATGTGCATGCAGATAAGAGAACACTTTTTGAAGTATATCTTCCTCACTTCAAGAGATGTATTGAAGAAGGCGCGGCTTCTGTAATGGGAGCATACAATAAAGTTTATGGAGAACAGGCATCTGAGAGTAAATATTTGTTAAAAGATATCCTCAGAGATAAATGGGGATTCGAGGGATTTACTTTATCTGATTTCCTCTGGGCTGTAAAAGATGGTCCAAAGGCAGTAAAGAGTGGAATGAATGTTGAAATGCCATGTATCTGTCATTATGCAGAACAGATCCCTAAAGCAATTGAAGACGGAACTCTTGCTATGGAAGATGTAGATGAAGCAGTTGGTTACATTCTTCGTACTGTACTCTATTATGAGACAAGAAAAGATCCGCAGGAATATACAGAAGATATTCTTGCATGCCCGGAACATATAGCAGTAGCAAAGAGAGCAGCAGAAGAATCGATGGTACTTCTGAAGAATGAAAATCATGTACTTCCGCTTGATAAAGAGAAAACAGAGAAGATCGTAGTTCTTGGAGTACTGGGAGATACAGAAAATATCGGCGACCATGGTTCCAGTAAGGTTCATCCATATTATACAGTTACGCCATTTAAAGGCCTGATGAAAAAAATGCCGAAAGCACAGATCCTTTATAATGACGGAAGTGATCTGGAACGTGCAAAAGAACTTGCAGCAGATGCTGATGCAGTAGTGATCGTTGCCGGTTATATCCATAGCGATGAAGGAGAATATCTGGCTGATAGAAGTGATATTGCCGGAATGGGCGGAGACAGAGCAAGCATGAGACTTCATCAGAGAGATATCGATCTGATTCATGGTGTAAAGGGTGTGAATCCGAATACTGTCGTTTCCATTATCGGAAGTAGTGCGATCCTGATCGATGAGTGGGAAAAAGATGTTCCTGCAATTATCTTCTCCTTCTACAGTGGAATGGAAGGCGGGAATGTACTGGCAGATATTCTGTTCGGTGATGTTTGCCCAAGCGGTAAACTTCCATATACAGTAGCACTTTCCGAAGACAGTTATCCTGATTTTGATCCTGACTGCACATATGCAGAGTATGAATACTATCATGGCTACTGCAAGATGGATAAAGAAAACATTCCTGTTTTGTATCCGTTTGGCTATGGTTTATCCTATACAACATTTGACATCAGCGAGCCGACAGTTGAAGTATTTGATAAAACAGCAAAGATTTCTGTTAATGTAAAGAATACAGGAGATGTAAAAGGCGCAGAAGTTGTACAGCTTTATATCGGATGTGAGGGAAGTGCTGTAGATCGTCCGGTTAAAATCTTGAAAGATTTCGCGAGAGTAGAATTAATGCCGGGAGAAGAAAAGAAAGTTTCTCTTCAGGTAAGTTCGAAGGATATGGCTTATTATTCAGAAGAAAAAGATGATTTTGTAGAAGAGGATATTACATATATTGCATATACAGGTGATTGCAGCTGTAAAGAAGCATTAAAATCCGTGAAATTTGAATTTGGAAAATAACAGGGAGAAAATACTATGAGAATTGGTGCGGATTATTATCCAGAACATTGGGAAAAAGAGCGTTGGAAAACAGATGCAGAGATGATGGTCAAAGCAAATATCAAAGTAATCAGAATTGGTGAATTTGCATGGAGCCTTTATGAGCCTGAAGAAGGAAAATACGAATTTGACTGGATGGATGAGGCACTGGATTTTTTTGGAAAGTACGGAATCAAGGTAGTAATGTGTACACCTTCAGCTACCCCTCCTAAATGGATGATAGATAAGTATCCAGATATTCTTCAGAATGATATTCATGGAAATCCGAAGCTCTTCGGAACAAGAAAGCATTACTGCTTTAACAGTGAGACATACAGAGAAAAAACAAAAAAATTAAATACCCTTATTGCAAAGAGATATGCAAAACATCCTGCAATTGAAGCATGGCAGGTAGATAATGAACTGGGATGGTCAAATACAACCAGATGTTACTGTAAATCCTGCGAAAATCGTTTTCGTAACTGGCTGAAAGAGAAATATGGTACCATTGATAATCTGAATAAAACATATGGAACTACTTTCTGGAGTCAGATATACAGAAGCTTCGATGAACTGATCATCCCGAAGGCAGGAGCCTGCTATGATACCTGCCATGACACACAGGGACAGAATCCTGCACTGTTGTTAGATTATTATCGTTTCTGCAGCGATTCCGTAATTGATTTTACAAAAGAATCTGTAAAGACGATCAGAGAATATTCTGATCTTCCGATAACCAGTAATCTTCTGGATGCTGCAATTAATTCAGGAACAGGAATCGACTACTTTAAGTTATCCAAAGAATTTGACTTCGTAACATGGGATAATTACATTGAATTCCAGTGGGGAAAAGCAAAACCGGAAACAGTATCAAGAGACCATGCATTACTAAGAAGTTATAAAAAGAAACCATTCTGGGTTATGGAACAGCAGTCCGGTCCCTGTGGATGGAGCAAGATGGGTCCGACACCAACACCTGGAAAACTCCGTCTGTGGACATATCAGTCTGTAGCAAATGGAGCTGATACAGTTGTATACTTCCGCTGGAGAGCATGTCCGTTTGGAACAGAAGAGCTCTGGCATGGTATTTTGAATCATGATGGAAAACCAAACAGAAGATATGCTGAGATTTCCCAGGTGGGAGCAGAAATGGAAGAATTAAGTAAGAGCTATCAGGCACTGATGCCGAGAGCACGTGTTGCGATCATTAAATCCTTTGACAGTGAATGGAGCCAGTCCATCCATCGTCAGGTAGAAGGATTATACTATGATTCCTTATTGCTTGATTATTACCGCCCATTCTGGAATATGGGAATTCCGGTAGATTTCGTGACAGCAGAAGAAGAATTAGATGGATATGATCTTGTTCTTGCACCAATGCTGATGATGGTATCAGATGAAGGAAAGAAGAACATTGAGTCTTATGCACAGGCAGGTGGAAAAATTCTGTTCTCATTCAGAAGTGGAATCAAAGATATGTACAATAACATGCTTACAGAAACTGTACCAGGTGTATTTGCAGACCTGGCAGGTGTAGAAGTTGAAGATTATGATCCGCTTCTTGAGAAAACAACAGCTGCATCCGGTGTATTTGGCAACGGAACTGCACATATGTGGTGTGATATAGTGAAACCGGTTACTGCAAAAATACTTGGCAGATATACTTCTGATTTCTATGCAGGTGAAGCATGCATGACTGTAAATCAGACAGGAAAAGGTGAGGTATATTACCTTGGCTGCGATCTGGATGAAAAAGCCATGAAAATGTTGGCTGTTTATCTGGGAAGAAAAGCAGGGATTGATATGGATTTATATAAAGTTGATGGTGTAGAAGTTGTAGATGCTACAGATGGAACAAATGATGCATTGTTTATTTTGAACTATAATGACCATTCAGTTATAGTTTCAATGGAGCAGTCATATGAGAATATGATCACACATGAAACAGTGGAGAATGTTGTTGAATTAAAACCATATGATGTTGCAATTTTAAAAGAAGCAAATTAAAAAAATAATGAAGGGGAGCTGCTGTGAAGCAGGCAGTTCTAGAGCAGGGTGAGCAATTCATTTAGAATTACTCGCCCTGTTTATGTTATAGAAAAAAAGAAAAATAAAATCAGAAAAAACAGTTGATTTTTAAAAGCGATGGTAATATAATCATTTTAACAAATTGATTGGTATAACCAATATAAGAAGAGGTAATACTATAAGGAGGGGCTTTGCAGTTATGGGATATGTAAAATGGAGTTATGACACATTAAATACTTTTTGCCACGACGTATTTCGTAAATTTGGTTTTAATGAAGAAGAGACGAATATCATCAAGGATGTTTTGCTTACCGCAGATCTGTACGGGATTGAAAGCCATGGAATGCAGAGAATGGTAAGATATGATAAAGGAATTGAGAAGGGAACCATCCATCCGGATGCGAAACCTGAGGTCGTATTTGAGACACCTGTATCAGCAGTGATCGACGGACATGACGGTATGGGACAGCTGATTTCCCATTTTGCAATGGAGAAAGCTATTGAGAAGGCGAAGAAAACAGGTGTTGGATTTGTATCTGTAAGAAACTCCAATCATTTCGGTATTGCAGGATATTATGCGGAAATGGCTTCCAAACAGGGCTTACTTGGTATGGCATGTACCAACTCGGAAGCAATCATGGTACCTACCTTTGGACGAAAAGCAATGCTTGGTTCCAATCCCATTGCAGTGGCAATGCCGGCAGAACCTTATCCATTCCTTTTTGACTGCTCCACAACAGTAGTTACCAGAGGAAAACTGGAAATGTATAATAAGATGGGAAAACCACTTCCACAGGGCTGGGCTCTGGGAGCAAATGGTCAGGAAAGCACAGATGCCCCGGATGTACTTGCCAATATTGTTGCCAAGAAGGGCGGCGGAATCATGCCACTTGGTGGTAATAAAGAGGTAAACGGAAGTCATAAGGGTTACGGTTATGGAATGCTCTGCGAGATTTTCAGCTCCATCTTTTCCATGGGTGTTACTTCTGATAAATGCTGTACATTTAAAGACAAGACAGGTATCTGTCATGGATTTGCTGCCATTGATCCCGCAATCTTCGGAAATGCAGATGATATCAGGGCGCATTTTTCCGAATATCTGGAAACTCTTCGTCAGAGTCCAAAGGCAGAAGGCGCAGAGCAGATTTATACTCATGGTGAGAAGGAAGTATTTGCAGAAAAAGAGCGCAGAGAGAATGGCATTCCTGTAAATGACAACACAATGGTTGAGCTTGCCAACCTCTGCAATTATCTGAAGGTTGATTTTGGCTCTTACTTCAAGGGCTATGAACTGCCGAAGGACAGTAAGTTCTTTAGTGGTAATTATTAAATAAGCGCCCATCATGCTGATAACCATAACTATAGAATATATCATATAAAATTACTTTTTTTGAGACGCCCGTTTATCAGCATGTGGAAATAAAAAGAAACTGCATAATCAGATACGACCGGTAGAATTTACAGATCGTATCTGATATGCAGTTTTTTGTTTTCTTTAATTTTCTTCAGTATTCTTCGGACAGTTATGAGCATTCATGTCATCGTTGTCTGTCATAAGATATTTGCGGATCGCAAACAGAATTGCGATACTGAGTACGCCAAGAAGAGTTTCTGCTGGCCCGAGGTGTTCGACTACCATCTGACGTGCTGTGGCAAACATCAGAACCTCAACAACTGTCTGTGCGGAATGCTGGCAGAGCATTTTTACAAATTCCACGCCTACTACCAGAGACAAAGCCTGGGAAAGGAAAGTGCTGAAAAATTCTGTATCCATGGACATAACAGAAGTATCTGCAACCTCCATGATCAGCCGGAAGCCTGCCAGTGCGATCACCAGCAGAATTACCATAGAAAGAGCAATTTCCGCGTAACGTGAAATATTGTAAATGATTGTGTTAAAGTGTTTACGAATGTTATGGTTAACCTGTCGTTTGGGGCTCATAACTGTGAGTCCTTTCTGTTTTGTTGTATATGGTGAACGTAAAGAAGCGTAACTGTTTATAGTGTTACGAAAAAGATTAATATAAATAATCTTTATTTACATAACCATATTTGCAGAGTTTCTGGGAGTAAATATACCAGTACTGTACATCAGTTGTATCCACAAGCTGAACTGTATCGCCGGAATATAACTGTCCGATCTCGTTGGAAGAGTCGTAAGCCTTCGCAGAGCGCAGAGCCAGATAACCGGTAGCAACACTGACTGTTCTGGTGGCATATGTGGTTGTTCTGCCAATCAGATAATCTTTATTTACATATCCGTTTTTTCCTAACTTCTGAGAGTAAACGTACCAGTACTGGGAATCGCTGGTGTCAATAAGCTGAACTGTATCGCCGGAATACAGCTGTCCGATCTCATTGGAGGAATCATAAGCTTTTGCGGAACGCAGAGCCAGATAACCCTTGGCAACACTGACAGTCCTTGAATCTCCGGAAGAACTCTGTGCACTGGCAGCAGTATCGCCACTGTAATATAAGTAATCTTTATTTACATAGCCGGATAAGTTCAGTTTCGGAGAATAGACATACCAGTACTGAGGATCACTGCTGTCAGAAACTGTTACAGTATCACCGGAGTATAACTGTCCGATTTCGTTGGAAGAGTCATAAGCCTTTGCAGAACGCAAAGCCAGATAACCCTTGGCAACACTGACAGTATAAGAACCGGACGAACTTGTCGGCTGTGATGAGAGGAAATACAGGTAATCGTTATTTACGTATCCGGATCTGTTCAGTTTTGGAGAATAGACGTACCAGTAATCACTGGTGGTATATTCTGTAACTTCAACAGTATCACCGGAATACAGCTCGCCGATCTCGTTGGAGGAATCATAAGCCATGGCAGAGCGCAGAGCCAGATACCCTTTACTTACACCTACCTGATAAGTGTCAGATGCCATAACGATCTGTGAGCTGCAGGGTACAGATACAGCAGCAATCGTAGCTGCAAGAATCATGGGAATTGCAATATTTTTTCTTTTTTTCATAGTGAATCCCTCCTTTGGGTTATTATGTACTTTGAGAGTACATTATTTAATTATAGTAATCGTAAATCGTTCTGCTTAAGGTAGCGATCGTATTCTGTGCGGAACCGGCACTTGAGAGATTCTGGGACATAAATACGATTACTACGTCATTTTTGGAATCATAGATGATTCCGGCATCATTTTCCACGTTGTCAAGTTCTCCGGTTTTATTTGCGGTTTTGACTCCTTCCGGAAGCTGTGCGGGAATTTTGTTACAGCGTGTCTGTGCCTTGAGCAGATTAAACATATCAGCGGCATGGGTGTAGCCGGATGTATCCTGTTTATAAATCTCCTGCAGGAGATGACCACAGTCTCCTACAGATGTGTAGTTATCATCATTCTCATTGCTGGCAAGGAGCATACGTCCCATGTGAGTCTGGTCATAGCCATGTGCCTGGCAGAAACTGTTGACAGCCTGCATACCTGCTGCGGAATCGCCGCCGCCAAGATAAGTTGTCAGGGTATTGGCTGCATCATTATCGCTGACTGTGATCATGGAGTACAGATTGGAGTCTACAGAATCCCTGCCGTATTGTCCGGTTATCTGATCATAATTCTCGTAGACAGCTCCCATGATATAGAGCTTGATCAGGCTTGCAGCCTGCATTTTCTGATCATTAAGACTGCCCTCGGTTCCATTTACAAGATCGGATATGAAAACAGCCCAGGTTCCGTTTTCAGCGGGAAGCTGACTTTGAACCTGTTTTAAAATTGTCTCCAGTTTCTCATCTGTGACTGGTTCTGAAGATGTGCCTGCCCCGGAACCGTTAAAGACGCTTTCAGAACTCTCTGAAGATGAAGAAGGGGAAAGCATTCCCTGACCTTCTACGGATGTTTCCGCGGCCTCTGCATTTTCAGCAGCATGACTGCTGTATGCAGGAGTAACAAGAAGGCTGAGCGATAGCAGAGGTATTAATAATTTTTTTGAAAACATTGTGTTCACCACCTGTTAAATATTTACTGTAAAACATTCGGAATCTGTTGATCTGTTATATAAATCGTATTTCTTCATGTTTAGATAAATCAGGTTTAAAAGTCTTATTGTGCACAAATGATTTTAAAATCTGATATCTGTATGTACAAAATTATACAGTGTTTAGAGTTGTGTTACAAGTGTATTTACGGTTGATTTTAAAATTTATTATATGGCTGCCGGTTACTGTTGGCACAATACTTGAGATGCGTTCATACAATTTGTAGGAATACGGGAGTGAAAAATCCGCATATCTGATTATATATTTTGGATTGTATAAATGCTACAATAAAATCATCAGAAACGAGATAAAGAACGACAAATTAAACAAACAAATGTGGGAATGTGGGGGCATTTTCATATTGCATGAGGAGGTAGATTATATGTTAACACCGAAACAGAATATGCTGGAAGTTATAAAAGGCGGAAATCCTGACAGATTTGTTAATCAGTATGAAGCAGTACAGCTTCTTTTTCATCCGTTTATGTTTGCAAACCCGCTGCTTCAGCCGGGTCAGGAAAATGTAGTGAATGCATGGGGAGTAACCAATACTTTCCCGAAAGGAGTTCCGGGTTCTTTTCCTGTACATACTCCTGACAAGATCGTGGTAAAGGATATTGAAGACTGGAAAGACTATGTACATGCACCGTCTTTGAAATTTACCCAGGATCAGTGGGATATGGTGAAGGCTCAGTATGATGCAGTTGACGGAGAACAGGCATTTAAAGCAGCTTTCGTTGCACCGGGATTATTTGAGCAGACTCATCATCTGTGTGAGATCAGTAATGCGTTGGTTTATTATATTACTAATCCGGATGAAATGCATGATCTGATCAAATATCTGACAGAGTGGGAACTGGAACTTGCTGAAGGTATCTGTTCCAACCTTCATCCTGATGCATTATTCCATCATGATGACTGGGGTGGACTGGACAGTACATTTATGAGTCCTGCAATGTTTGATGAATTTTTACTTGAGCCATATAAAGAAATTTACGGATATTATCACAGTCATGGCGTTGAGCTGGTTATCCATCATTCTGACAGTTACGCAGCAACACTGGTTCCTTCTATGATTGAGATGGGGATCGATGTATGGCAGGGATGTATGGAAACCAATAATCTTCCGGAACTGATCAGGAAATATGGCGGAAAGATCAGCTTCATGGGCGGTATCGAAAATCGTGCAGTTGATTTTGAGGGCTGGACAGATGAGAATTGTGATGCAGTGGTACGTCGTGTCTGCGAAGAATGTGGAAACAAATACTTTATTCCATGTATCGCTCAGGGTGGCCCTGGTTCTGTTTATCCGGGTGTTTATAAATCTCTCTGTGATTCCATTGACAAGCTGAATGAAGAGAAATTTGGCATTAAGGCATCTGAATCTACAAGGCTTCCATGGCAGATTATGTTCTGATCTCAGGTATTTGTCAGTGGCAAAACGGAATACAAATATCTGTCCGACATTTAGATGAAATTTCAGGTGTTGCAGAGGATGATGCTATGGAGGTGTTTGAAAATGATTATTATTGGTGAGAAAATTAATGGTTCTATCCCGATCGTTGCAGAAGCGATCGCGAAAAGAGACTCTGAATTTATTAAAGCAAGAGCAAAGCTTCAGGCGGAAAGCGGAGCTACTTATATTGACTGTTGCGCTTCTGTTCCGGAAGCGGAAGAAGTGGAAACATTGAAATGGATGATCGACTGTATCCAGGAGGTTACAGATCTTCCGATTTCAATTGACAGCCCGAGTCCGGATGTTCTGGCACAGGCTTATAAGTTCTGTAAGAAACCTGGAATTTTTAACTCTGTATCAGGAGAGGGACATAAGATTGATACGATTTTCCCAATCATGGCTGAGCCTGGAAATGAGGGATGGCAGGTAATTGCGCTGCTGAGTGACAATACAGGTATTCCGAAATGTGCAGCAGACCGTCTGAAAGTTTTTGACAAGATCATGGCGAAAGCGAAAGAGTACGGAATTGCTCCGGACAGGATTCACATTGATCCGCTGGTTGAAATGCTTTGTACTTCTGAAGATGGTATTGCAACGAATATTGAGACGATCACAAGTGTACGTGAGCAGTATCCGACCATTCATATTACGGCAGCAATCAGTAATATTTCCTTTAATCTGCCGGTTCGTAAGCTGATTAATTACGGGTTCCTGGTACTGGCAATGAATGCAGGACTGGACAGTGGAATTATGGATCCGACAAATAAGGATATGCTTGGACTGGTTTATGCAACAGAAGCATTACTTGGTCTGGATGATTATTGTATGGAATATATAGGGGCTTACAGAGAAGGCTTAATTGGTACAACAAAGAAGAAGTAGGTTGAATCTGCAGAAACTGTGTAAATGAATTAAGTGGTTGGAATCTGAAATTGAGAAATAACAGGAGGATTTGATTATGTCTAAGATAAATGAAGTTGCGGAATTAGTTGAAAAAGGGAAAGCGAAATTAGTAGGACCGGCTGTACAGGAAGCCATTGATGAGGGTGATGATCCGGTTGCGATTCTGAATGATGGTATGATCAGTGCGATGTCTGTAGTTGGTGAGAAATTCAAAAATGGTGAGATCTTTGTTCCGGAGATGCTGGTTGCAGCTCGTGCTATGAAGAAAGGTGTTGAGGTTCTGAAACCGCATCTGGCATCTGGTTCTACAGGTGCACTTGGTAAGGTTATCATTGCTACGGTTTCCGGTGACCTTCATGATATTGGTAAGAATCTGGTTGCCATGATGATCGAGAGTGCCGGATTTGAGGTGATTGATCTTGGAGTTGATGTTCCGGCGGCTAAGATTATTGAGTGCTATAAAGAGAATCCGGATGTTAAGATCATTGCTCTTTCTGCGCTGCTGACTACTACTATGCCGGCTCTGAAGGAGACTGTTGAGGCGTTGAATGCGGCGGATTTCAGAGGTAATATTAAGGTTATGGTTGGCGGAGCGCCGATTACAGAAGCTTTTGCTGAGGAAATTGGTGCTGACGGATATTCTGATGATGCGGCTAGTGCGGCGTCACTGGCTAAGAAGTTGGCGGCTTGATCTGATTGTTTTGTGCGGGTTTAGTATAACATGAAAATATTATGAGGGGACTGCTCTGTGGAGTGGTCCTTTCGTGTATTTTGGGATTTTTTTGGAGTGTGTTATAATGGGAAAAAGGGGACGCTCAGAAAAATATTTTATTTCATGTGCGGTTTCGGGGTCTAAGATATTCTAACCTCTCAGAAATCTGCTAAAGGCATGAGCAGCCTTCTCAAACTCGCTCCGTTGCAAACTTCGCTCAGACAGTGATACAGTCTGCTCATAACGCAGATTTCTGAGAGCTAAGAATATCTAAGACCCCTGCAAATGCACATGAAATAAAATATTTTTCTGAGCTGGCTGTTGGCTGTTGTGATGTTTGGATTGGATATGTGGGAGGTTTTTATGGCTTGGGTTAAGTTTGTGCGTGAGGATATTGAGATAGAGGTGGAGGATGGGATATCGGTACTGGAGGCGGAGATTCAGGCAGGACTGAGGCCGGATGCGCCTTGTGGCGGTCTGGGGAAATGTGGGAAGTGTCTGGTTAAGATTAATGGTGAAGTTGTTAAGGCGTGTCAGATTCGGATTGGTGAAGGTGAGACTTGTGTAGTGGAGACATTGGACAGGGCTGGCAATGAAAAGATTTTGACGGATGGATTTAACAGAGAAGTTGTGTTTGAACCGGGACTACGGATGGCTCAGGTTGAGCTGGAGAAGGCGAAAACAGGGGAGAAGCGGTCGGACTGGCAGAGGCTGCTGGATACGCTGGCGGAGACAGATGGTGAGGTTGAGCCGGGGCAGATGGAGGTGGATTTGAAGCTGGCGGGTGAATTGTATGGGATGCGCAGGGATTCTGATGAATGGTATGTGATTTACAGTAGACGGCGGATTCTGGAAATGAGGAAGGAAGCTGGTCGGAGGTGTCTGGCAGCGTTTGATATTGGGACGACTACCATTGCGGGGTATTTGCTGGATGGTGCGGATGGGAGGACTCTGGCAGTTGAGAGCAGGATGAATCCGCAGGCGCAGTATGGTGCGGATGTGATCATGCGGGCGAATTATGCGTTGGAGCATGGAACAGAAGCGTTAAGTATGTGTGTTCGGAAAGCGGTTAATGAGATGTTGGGAAGTCTGGCAGAGGATGCAGGGATAAGGAGAGAGGATGTTTTTCAGGTGTGTGTTGTGGGAAATACCTGTATGCATCATCTGTTTCTGGGGATTTCTCCGGCTTCGCTGGTACATGCGCCCTATATTCCGGCTTTGAGTGAGAGGCTGGTGCTGAATGCGGGGGATTATGGTCTGGCTGTGCAGGAGCGTGCAGAGTTGATCATGCTTTCGGATATTGCAGGATATGTGGGAGCGGATACCTGTGGATGTCTGCTGGCTATCAGGCAGGATCAGCAGGAAGAGATTTCTCTGATGATCGATATTGGAACGAATGGTGAGATGGTTCTGGGAAACAGGGAGCGGATGGTGACCTGTTCTACTGCGGCCGGGCCTGCTTTTGAGGGTGCGAAGATTGAGTGTGGAATGCGTGGCGCGGCCGGGGCTGTGGATCATGTGAAGTATGAGGATGGGAAGTGGAACTATACAACTGTTGGGAATAAGCCGGCGGTTGGTTTGTGTGGTTCGGGATTGATCGATCTGGTGGCGGGTCTTCTGGATGCTGGAATGCTGGATGAGAATGGTGTGCTGAGAAGCGGACAGGAGAAGCAAGGTATATTTATTCTGGTACCGCCAGAGCGGGGCGGTAATGAGAGAGGGGTTTATCTGACTCAGAAAGATATCGGAGAGGTTCAGCTTGCGAAAGCTGCGATTGCAGCGGGAATTCAGATGCTTATGGAGCAGCTTGGGATTACAGAAGATGATATCTGTTCGGTATATATTGCAGGTGCTTTTGGCAACTATATGGATCCGGTCAGTGCAGGAAAGATTGGTTTGCTTCCGGCGACGCTTGTGAAGAAAGTGATGCCAGTGGGAAATGCTGCTGGTGAGGGTGCGAAGATCGCACTTGTGAATGAGAAGGAAATGCTGGAGATGGATGAGCTGGTGAGAAAGATTGAATTCGTTGAGTTGGCTGCTTCGGCTGATTTTCAGGATCATTTTATTGATGAACTGGGATTTGAGACAGGTGAATGACTTTATCCGCCTGATTGAATTATTGAGAAGTGCAGATTTCTTCTGATAAACTGCGGAGCAGTTATTCGGTGCAGAACTGAGGCGCGAAGAGGATAATTTTATCTGCCTGATGAGGTTGCTATAGATTATACAAGAGAGTAAGGGGTTAGATTATGGATATAAAAAAAATAGAGCAAATGGGAATGGAGCAGGGGTTTTCGCATGTGGTGTTGCTGGATTGTGATACGATTGAGCTGAAGCCGGAGGTTCGACAGATGTGTGCAGCGGATACCTGTCATAAGTATGATAAGTGCTGGAGCTGTCCTCCGGGATGTGGCTCTCTTGAGGAATGTGAAGCGAAAGTCCGGCAGTATAAGTATGGGATTATTGTTCAGACAGTTGGTGAATTGGAGGATGTTTTTGATGGCGAGGGAATGATGGAAACGGAAGCCAGACATAAGGAGTATTTTGTGGAATTTGAGAAGAAACTTCGGGAGATTTATCCGGATATGCTGGCGATTGGTGCGGGATGCTGTACGAAATGTAAGGTCTGTACTTATCCGGATGCTCCATGCAGGTTTCCGAAACAGGCTTTCTCATCGATGGAGGCTTACGGGATGCTGGTAACACAGGTTTGCCAGGCCAATGAGCTACAGTATTATTATGGAGATTGTACGATTGCTTATACGAGCTGTTACCTTCTGGAATAACATTTTAGCCGAATCAGGTAAGTCCACTGCGGAGCAGTTATTTGGTGTAGCGAAGCGGATTACGAATATCTGCTTGATTTAAATCAAGTAAATTCTCTGGTTACTGTTCACTGGTAATATCCCGCGAGGTGTTTTTTGTGAGCGAAGGTCACA
>OLOP01000668.1_pt1 | contig 25796 bp, 14 predicted proteins | sample 1672381 | NCBI WGS metagenome assembly OLOP01 (sample SAMEA3136678, study PRJEB25190) | human gut metagenome | biome: human gut; feature: human-associated habitat; material: faeces | place: Austria | collected 2013 | reverse complement strand
CATCATGTAGACATCCCCGCGCTTGTACATCCAGTTTGCGGGCATAGGCGGATACGCTTTCTCTTTTTTGCCTCGTGTTCAACAAGCACAAGAGCGAAAACATCCGCTGCCTGCCCTTCTATCAGAAGCAGCAGACCGCTTTCACGGATGCGGAGGCAACGGTTGCCCATGATGTTTCCCCGATGGTGCTGGCCGATGACATCCTGAGCGGTCGGCTGGAAGGCAGCGTGGTCGTGTCGGTGGAGCGGGTACAGAATGCGGCAAACAATACTTACGATGTGCTCTCCTTCCTTGCTTCTCAGTGTGGTACGACATTTGCCCTGAACTGTGCAGAGAAGCAGGAGAAAATCGAGCCGGAAACCATCAACCGCTACCGTGCCATCCTCAAGCAGTATTGGGGCGTGAATGCAGATTTCCGGATGCTGGACTTCTACAAAGACCCTGCCGCTGGGACGGAGACAAAGCAGATCAGTCAGGGCGAGATCATCAGCACCATCGTTAGGCAGTGCGAGCTTGCCATGGGAGACTATCAGGACTACACCAATGTGTTCCTGACCGCTCCCACCGGCGCAGGCAAATCGGTGTTCTATCAGGTATCCGGTATCTATCTGGCGCAGGTACACAAGGCTGTCACTATCGTGGTCTCGCCGCTGATTGCTTTGATGCAGGATCAGGTCACCCAGCTGGAAGCCCGCGGCGTGCATTGCGCCACCTTCCTGAACTCCAATGTTTCCCACGAGGAGCGTGAGGAGCGCCTGAACGCCATCCATAACGGCGAAAAGTCCATCCTGTACCTTGCACCCGAAATGCTGCTGACCACTTCGCTGGAGACCCTGCTTGGGAATCGCCGCCTTGGTTTGTTCGTTGTGGACGAAGCCCATACCGTCACCAGCTGGGGCAAGGACTTCCGTGCGGATTACTGGTTCCTCGGCGATTATCTGGAGCGTCAGCGCCGCAATGGTCTACACTTCCCGGTCCTCTGCCTGACCGCTACTGCTGTGTATGGCGGGCAGGATGACGTGGTGCAGGATACCATCGACACCCTGAAGCTGAACAACCCAATCCTGTATCTGGGTCGTGTACGCCGTGACAACATCAACTTTGATATTCATCCGCTGGAAAAGACCGTTGAAGGGAGCCGGGACGAATTTAAGGTCGATCATGTTGCAAAGCAGATCGAAAAGTTTGTGACCGAAGGCCGCAAAACGCTGGTCTACTGCCCATTTACCTCTACAGTGGAGGAAATCTACAATGCCGTGTCCCCGCTGGTGAAGAATAAAGTTCGCCGTTACTATGGCCGTCTGAACCGTGTGGAGAAGAACGCTGCACAGGAGGCTTTCCGCACCGGGCAGGCCGTTGCGATGATCAGCACCAAAGCCTTCGGCATGGGCGTGGATGTGCCGGATATTGCACAGGTTTACCACTGTGCGCCGACAGGCAATCTGGCCGATTATGTGCAGGAGATCGGACGCTGCGCCCGCGATAAAAATATGACTGGTGTAGCGACCGAAGAATATCTGTCGGGTGATCTTTCTCAGCTCAAGCGTCTGCATGGCATGGGCGAGCTGCGCCAGTATCAGCTGCGGGAGATCCTACACAAGCTCTACTGGATGTACAGCCAGAAAAAGCACCGCAATCTGCTGGTTTCCCCGGATGCGTTCGGCTATCTGTTTGATTCCGATGATGTGGAGAACCGCGTCAAGACCGGCCTGCTCCTGCTGGCAAAGGATCTGGAAAATGCTTACGGATTCCCGGTGCTGGTGGTACGCCCGAAAGCGATGTTCACGACCTGCTATGCCAACGTGCCGACGGAGATCGAGCAGGAGTTTCTGGAAAAGTACGGCGATTTCGTCAAGAACCTGTACGATGATACCATCACGGTGAGCCGCAGCTATACGCCGCGTGCATCAGATGTCATCACCCGCAACAGCGGCAGCATCTACGAGATCCGCATGGGCGATCTCTGGGAAAAGTATTTCTCCGATATGACCTTCGGGATGTTCAAGGTCAAATTCTTCAATGGGGAGCTGTTCGCACAGGACGGAACCAACCGTATCTCCGTCCGTGTCAAGACTACTATCAGCTATGCACAGGATTTTGAGACGACCCGTGCAAAGCTGCGTCAGTACATGGAGGCCGTCGCTCGTGTGTTTGACGGCTACCGCAAGGCCAGCCACATGTTCACGGTGGAAGAATTCTGCCGCGATGCACAGGAGGCACTGGGAGGCGAAGTTCTGGGCCGTGACTTTGCTAAAGCATTGCTGGAGCTGTTTGTGATGGACGTGAAAATCGACCCTACGAAACGGGATAGCGACCGGATGAAGTTCATTCAGGCACGTCAGCAGGGCAGCAATAAGATTGGCATGAGCTACCGTGTAATGAACGGCAACTATTTCTCCTGCGCCAACTGGATGGATGAGCGCCTGGTCAACTGCGCCCCGAACCGGGAAGAAAATGAGTACCTCGGTTATCTGCCTGCGACCATCGGCGGCAAGCAGAACCCGGTAATGCGTCTGCTGGCCGTGCTGGAGATTTTCGGTCTGGCTAGTTACGAAGTGCGCGGCGGACAGAATCTGGAAATCTTCGTCCGTGTCAATGACCCGCAGAAGATCCGCAGCCTGTCGGAGGACCGCCGCTACAAGAACCAGCAATTGGCCGAGATCCACCGCCGTCATGCGGATGCAGAAGAAATGATGACTGCTTTCCTGACCAGCGATCTGACCACCAAACAGCGCTGGGACCTGATCGAGGACTACTTCCTTGGGCATGACGAGGTTGTGGCACAGGTGCTGGGACTGAACGAAGAAAATTGAAGGAGGTCGTTCAAATGAAATTCAATAAAGGTCTGTTTGATTTTATCGGCTACATGAGCTTTTTCAATCCCGTTGGTACGGGAGCTGCTGGGGACTCAAAGGCAAATCGGGAAGTACTGTTTGACGATGTTCAGGAATGTTCTTCCGCTGAGGAATTTGCAGAAAAACACGCAGATGAGTTTGATAGCGTGGAAGATGCAGAAGAGTTTTGGGAGGATAACTGAGAACTTCGCTGCTCCACGAACTTCGGAACATCTGAAACGATTTGCTGAGTTTTGCGAGATTTGTTTTGTGCAGAATGTCTATCAATTGAGGATAATTTAGCTACTTTATGAATTGACAAAGCTTCGTATAAACGATAGACTTAAATATAATTGTACATTATATAAGTGATGGTGTTTTATGAGCAGCAAAAAGAGACAGGATCAGTATACTGCCGGATTGGTATCAAAGCCCTTCTGGTTCTATGAGTATAAAGCCTATGTTAATGAACTTTTGAACGGTTCATCGGCAGACGAAATCAGGAGCAGTGCTTTTGAGAAGCACCTGTTTTCCGCAGCCAAGGAGTACCGTGTAAAGGAAATTCTTAATTGTGTTTCGCGTCGGGTGACACAGTTTGATCAGGATTGGCAGGAACTTTTCGGACAGCAATCTGTTATGGTGCAGAGAATGATGGTTCTGCTGTCTATTATGGCAGACGACAAACTTTTCTTCACCTTCATGTACAGAGTATACCGTGATAAGCTGATTGTTGGAGCTGAATCTTTGGAGTCGAGCGATGTGCTTGCGTTCTTTCGCTTGATGCAGAACGAGTCTGAGGAAATTGCTCAGTGGAAAGACACGACCATTCGCAAGCTGACACAGACCTACCGTAAATTGCTGAACGATGCAGGACTTCTTGCTGGCGACAAGATGGTGCCGCCTCTGCCCAGCTCTGCATTAAAGCAGTACCTGAAGGCACATGACATGAACGCCTATCTGATGGCAATCGCAGGAGCAGATGAATGAACACAGATCAAAAACTGAGCAAACTCGATGAATTTTTGCATGACATTTCCAGAGAGCCAAACGCAGGACTTGGCGGTGAAGCGGGGTACTATGTGTTCAGCTATGACCCAAAGGATGAGATGCGTGTCCGGCAGTGGACAAAGGATGAAATCAAACTTTTGCAGCAGGCACATCGCCCGGTCGTAGAATTTGATCTTTATAAAATCATGGCGGAACTGCTGATTGAAAAGCATCCCCTGCAAAAATACGAAGACCTAGAGATGCGGACCGGCAGCATGACACGCGTGGTGAATGCGGCGAACAGTGTTTTGCAGATCGGACGACCGATGGACCTTATGCTGGACTACATTGTGAAGCGCATCCCACAGGACAATGCTGTTATCCTGTTGACCGGTGTCGGAAAATGCTACCCACTTTTGCGTTCCCATAAAATTCTGAATGACTTGCATGACCGGCTTGCACAGGGAATCGTACTGATGATGTTTCCGGGACGATACGAAGATGGCTACCTGTATTTGTTCGGCGATGTGAAGGATGGCAATAATTACCGTGCGAAGCCTATCTGATATGGATGTGTAGGAGGAACTGACATGAATATTGGTCAGATGTTTGCAAAATCGATCAACCGCGAAATCAAACCGGTGGTCAAGCCCGGTCAGGTTGATGATGCAACTGTTAAGTTGGAACTTCAGGAATATGTTGTGACACAGGAGCTTCAGAAACATTTTGCCGCATTCTTTTCAAATTACCACCGAGGCATTGGCGCAGATACTGATCGTATCGGTGTCTGGATTTCCGGCTTCTTTGGAAGTGGTAAATCTCACTTCCTGAAGATGCTGTCTTACCTGATCAGCGACAAAGAAGTTGCAGGCAAGCCTGCATTGGAATATTTTATCGAGGACGATAAGATTACGGACCCGAAGGTTCTGGCAGACATCCGCGCAGCAGAAAGTGTCAGCACGGACGTGATCCTGTTCGATATTGCCTCCAAGAGCCGTACCAGCAGCGCCGCTGCACGTGATGTGATCACCATGGTCTTTCTGCGGGCATTCAACGAAAAGCTGGGTTATTCCTACCAGTATCCCCGCATGGCAGATCTGGAGAGGAAGTTGGATTCTGAGGGAAAGCTGCAAAAGTTCCGTGACCGTGTAGAAGAACTGGAAGGCAGCAGCTGGGATGATGCTGTGGCTGGCATCGACCTTGCACAGGATTCGTTTGTGCAGGCACTGGTTGAGCAGGGTGTGATGAGTGAGGAATCTGCACGCAGCTGGTGTGACCGTGTGGGCGAAGAATACAGCATCAGCACGGAAGATTTTGCCAAGCTCGTCCGTAAACATATTGAAAGTGAGGGCAACGATCATCATGTGGTTTTCTGCGTGGATGAGGTTGGTCAGTACATCGGTGATGACTCCAATATGATGCTGGATCTTCAGACGCTGGAGCATGATCTGGCAGTTCAGTGCCATGGCAAAGCGTGGATTCTGGTCACCGCACAGGAAGCCATTGATAAAATTCAGGCTGTCAATAATGTAGACTTCTCCAAGATTCAGGGCCGCTTTGACACCCGGCTGTCCCTGTCGTCCAGCGATGTGGCAGAAGTTGTCAAGAAGCGTATCCTGAAAAAGAATGCAGAAGCGCAGGCCGAACTGAAAACGTTTTATCCCAGAAAGGCAGATGCCCTTGATACGTTGCTCAAGTTCTCTGGCGATATGCCTGAAATGAAACTGTACGAGAATGCGTCTGATTTCGCAGAGGTGTACCCCTTTGTTCCCTATCAGTTCAATCTGCTGGGCAAGGTGCTGGATGCTGTCCGTCTGTTTAGCAGTCCCGGCAAAAACAGCTCCTATGGCGAACGCTCCATGCTGAGTATGTATCTCAGCACCGCCAAGAGCCTTCAGAATCAGGAAGAAGGCATCCTCGTCCCGTTCAATGCATTCTATCAGGGCCTGTCCGCATTGGTGGACCACGAAACTGCCATTGCCATTACCAACGCACAGCGTAACAATTCGCTGAACCCCGACCATGCAGAAACCTGCTTTGAGGTTGAGGTACTCAAAGTCCTGTTCATGATCAAGAATGTGCGGGAGTTTGATAAGCCTACGGTGCAAAACATCGCTACCCTGATGGCATCACGGACGGATGAGGACCGTTATCAGCTGGAAAACCGGGTGGAAACGGCTCTGAAAAAGCTGGTTCAGGAGCAGTTGGTACAGAATCTAGGCGATAATTACATCTTCCTGACCAATGAGGAGCAGGAGGTCAACAGAGAAATTGCGAGCCGTCGGCCGGAAGATTCCGAAATGAACCGCGAACTGGCAACGCTGATCTTTGATGAAAACTACCGCGCGGACAAGTACCGTTATCCGTATCTGAATGGCCGTTATTCCTTCGGCTTCAATCGGAAAATCGATGGCTATGATGCCCTTTCCCGCCCAGACAACAGCATTACAGTCAAAATCATCACCTCCCGTGGCGATGATGCAGATGAATCCCGCCTGAAGATGCTGTCCTCCGGCGAAAGCGGCGACCACACCATTTTTGTGCAGCTGCATGACGATACCCGCCTGAACAACGAGCTGCGCATGATGCTGCAAATTCAGAACTATCTGCGCAGCGGCACCGCAGGCCGTATCACGAAGTATCGCGCTATCTGCGAGGCAAAGCAGGAAGAAGTGGAAGAACGCCGTCAGAATGTTAAGGTGTTTCTGAAGCAGGCACTGTCGGAAGCGGATATTTATGTGTACGGCTCCAAGCTGTCCGGCGGCTCCCGCGACTTTGAGACACGCCTGAACGATGCCCTGAAGCAGCAGGTGGAACGTCTGTTCAACCACCTGACGGACATTGACAAGTCGGTTTCGGAGCAGGATATCGGCAAACTGTTTGCAGATGCCGGGCAGATGCGGCTTGGCGGTGACGGTACCGGCAACAGCCGCGCCTTGGACGATGTCCGTACCCGTATTGAGCGTAATTCTCTGTCGAGAACGGTGACGACCTCGCTGAAAACGCTGCTGGGCATCTTTACCAAGGAGCCTTATGGTTTCCTGCCGGTGGATGTGGAGTGGCTGGTTGCACGCCTGTTTGCAGATGGCATCCTGACGCTGACCATGAACCATGAGCAGCTCAGCCTTTCCAGCCGGAATGCGCAAGAGTTCCAGCGTCTGTTTACCAGAGTGGAGTCGCAGGAGCGTTTGCTATGCGACATCCGCAAGCACGCCACCGATAAACAGAAGCGCCTTGTTCGTGATATGATGCGCGACCTGTTTGAAAAGGGCGTTTCTTCGGATGACGATGAGCAGCTGATGGCGGATTTGAAAAAAGAGTGTACTGATCTGCGGGAAGAGCTGCGCAGACAGCAGGCAACTTACCGGGAGGAATCGTATCTCCCCGGCAAGAACACCGTGGATGCGGGCATTGCCCTGATGACCTCGCTGATCGACCCCACCACGACGGAATCCTTCTACACGGCACTGGAAAATGCACAGGAGGATTATCAGGACTTCAAGGAAACTTACGAATCCCTGCGGGACTTCTTCAACGCCGGGCAGATCAAGGTATTCCGTGAGGCACACGATGCTGTGGAACTCTACATGCGCAATCAAAGCCGCATTGATGACGGTGAAGTAAAGAACGCTGCGGAAGGAATGCGTAAGATTCTGAGCATGGCAGAGCCGTATGACAAGATTCGGAATCTGGCGGTTTTGCATACGACATTTCAGGAAAAATACCGTGAGCTGTTGGATCGTAAATCCGAGCCGGTAAAAGACTATGTGGCGGACTGCTATGGACGTGTTCTTCAGCATCTGAATACGCTTCGCTGCAAGGAGCACTACTGGTCCTCTGTAATCGCAGAGCGGGACGATGCGCTGGAAAAGATTTGCAGCACCAATAATCTGGGCGATCTCGAATTGGCAAAACTGGATGCGAATCGGACAAAAATCAACTGGATCAACACTATCGACCAGTACGAGGCTGCACACCAGCCTGTGGTGCAGACCCCGGCGGCAAAGGTGTCGGGCGGTGTTCCTGCAAAGGCTGCGCCTGCTGCCCCGGTGCGCCGCCGTGTCACCGTCAGCATTCAGGAAGTGACGGATGAGTCGTGGCAGATCAACAACGCCGCAGAACTGGACGCATACATTGAAAAGCTGCGCCATGCCCTGAAGCAGAAGCTGGACAATGGCGATACCCTGAACGTGGATATTTGGTAAACGAAAAGAGGAACACTATGGAAAAGGCACCCATCAAGAAGTTTGCGGTGGAAGCACGCCGCAAGCTGATCGCAGATGTGACGTTCCAGCTGGAGCGGTACGGCATCACCGAAAAAGGCATCGTGGAGCCGCAGACCAGCACGGACAAGGAGCTGGTGTTTGACCTTGGCAACGGCAATGTCCAAACCATTCGTGGCGTGCGGGCTGTGAACCAGTATAAGAACCTTGCTGCCCATGTGCGCGGCTTCTATACCGCCGATGAGCCGAAAAAGGAGCTGGAACAGTTCATCGAGGAGATCGCCTATACATGGTTCAACCGGCTGATCGCCATCCGCTTTATGGAGGTCAACCGCTATCTCCCGGTACGGGTGCTTTCCAGCGAGATCACCGGGCAGAAACTGCCCGATCTGGTCAAGGCACCTTTCTCCGGTGATCTGGAGTTTACCGAGGACGAAAAAAAGCGCATCTTCGAGTTGCAGGATGCCAACAAGGAAGATGACCTGTTCCGTTTCCTGTTTTTTAAGCAGTGCAACGACCTGAGCCGCATTCTGCCCCGGTTGTTTGAGAATCTGGAGGGGCACAACAGCTTTTCGGAGCTGCTGATTACGCTCAGTTTCAACGATCCCAACGGTGTGGTCTACCGTCTGGTCAACGAGGTGGACGAACGCTGGTTTGACATTCACGCCACCGATGAGGATGGCAAGCCCATGGGTCAGGTGCAGATCCTTGGCTGGATGTACCAGTATTACAACACCGAACCCAAGGACAAGGTGTTTGCCGACCTGAAAAAGAACATCAAGATCAGCAAGCAGAACATCCCGGCGGCGACCCAGCTGTTTACCCCGGACTGGATCGTGCGCTATATGGTGGAGAACAGCCTTGGCCGCCTGTGGGCAGAGGGCTACCCTGACTTTGACAAGTCCGACTGGAAGTATTATCTGGACGAGGCCCCGCAGGAGCCGCAGGTGGAGCAGCAGCTGAAGGATATCCGTGCCCAGTATGCAAAAATGGAGCCGGAACAGCTGAAGGTCATCGACCCCTGTATGGGCAGCGGCCATATCCTGTGCTACCTGTTTGATGTGCTGATGCAGATCTATCTGGACAACGGCTACTCCAAGCGGGAGGCTGTGCGCTCTATTCTGGAAAACAACCTCTTTGGTCTGGACATCGACAAACGTGCGGCGCAGTTTGCCTATTTCTCCGTGATGATGAAGGCCCGCGAGTACGACAGCGGCTTCTTCGGACGTAAAAACATCCCTCAGCCAAGAGTGTACGACATTCAGGAATCCAACTGGCTGGGCGGTGCCTATAAGCACGAAATGGGCAATTTCCTCAACTCGCAGGAGCACCGGGATACCCTCAACTATCTGCTGGACACCTTTATTGATGCCAAGGAGTACGGCTCCATTCTTCAGATCAAGCCGCTGGATTATGAGGGTTTGAAAGAGGCATGGGACACCAGCGCCGCCGCCACAGCCAGCAATGTCAACATGGCGATGTGGTACGATGCCGTCAAGGATTCCGTTGAACAACTCATCGAGCAGGCTATCCTGCTGTCCCAGAAATATGACGCTGTGGTGACCAATCCGCCGTATATGGGAGCTTCCGGTATGGGCGCAAAGCTGGCCAACTTTGTCAAAAAGAATTACCCGGACAGCAAGAGTGACCTGTTTGCTGTCTTTATTGAAGTCTGCTCCCGTATGGCGGGAGAGAATCGCTATCAGGCTATGATTACACAGCACGCATGGATGTTCCTGTCCAGCTTTGAAAAGCTGCGGGAAAAGATGATGCTGACTGAAACCGTCAATATGGCACATCTTGGTGCGAGAGCTTTTGAAGAAATTGGCGGTGAAGTGGTGCAGACCACCTCTTTTGTGCGTTGCCGTACCCACATTGATGGCTATAAGGGCACCTATTGCCGCTTAATTGAGCCGACTTCCCAACAGGGCAAGGAAGATATGTTCCTTAGCGATGAAAATCGCTGTTTTGCAAATCAGGATAACTTTGCAAAGATTCCGGGAAGCCCGGTGGCGTATTGGATTCCAAGTCAAACCTTTAGTATATTTGATTCAGCCAAATATATTAAAGATTTTGTTACAGCGTCTGTCGGAATTCAAACAGGAGACAATGATAAGTTCATTCATTTTTGGTGGGAAATTTGTCGGCAAAATATTTTTCGAGATGCTGAATCATTGAATGATACTTTTCAAACCAAGAAATGGTATCCATACAATAAAGGTGGTGAATTCCGAAAATGGTATGGAAATGATTACTGTGTTATTGACTGGCACAATGATGGCGAAAATATAAAAAATAACAGTGAAATCACAGGGCATCATTACCAACAGTATGATAACGCTTTGAAGTTCAAACCATTGGTTACATGGTCAAGAATATCTACCGGAAGTCCAGCATTTAGAATAAAGCCCAATGGATATTTATCGGATATGGCAGGCTTTAGTATGTATTCCCAACGGATAAATCTTGTTCTTCTGACGGCATTTTGTAATTCTGTTGTTGCTGAACTTTTTTTGAGCTTTTTAGCTCCGACATTAAATTTTATGATTGGCCCGGTAACGTCAATGCCGTTAAAAGAATCTTTGGCAGAAGAAAGTGTTATAGAGTACGGAACGGATGCCATCCAATTATCGAAAAATGATTGGGATTCCTTTGAAACGAGCTGGGACTTTAAGAGACACCCGTTGGTGTGACCACAAACCGAAAATAATGTAGGAGGAAAAATGTCAGGGCTCAAAGAATTGCGTGAGATAACCCACGCTTATAATAGTTTTGATTATCAAGGACATCTCGAAGAAGTGTCTGATTTATACCACTATACTTCATTGAGTACCCTTCAGAAAATTCTAAAGGAAAGAAAACTGCGCTTTACAAATTGGGCGTATCTCAATGATAAAAGTGAGGGTACATACGCTTTAGTATTTTGTAAAGAACATCTTGATGCTGTATGGACATGGGGAGATGATGTTGATAAAGATAATACGAAAGATAACTTTCGTAAAAAGCTGGATGAAGCCATTGACGATGTAAATAAAGTAAGACGTGGAATTGATGACAATCCACCTGAAAGTTATCAAGCGTCATTTTCGTACAAGCCGGATAGCTTGACCATGTGGAATTATTATGCTCAAGGTCAAGGGTGCAGCCTGCAATTCTCAAATGATCTCATCGAAAACTTTAGGAACAGATTGCTCAAGCCGGATGGAATGTCTCTGATTTTTTTACACGGTAATGTTATTTATAAGGATGATAAAAAGATTGAAATACTTAGAGACATCTTTGATTACTTCAAGTCGTGCAGCCCTACGGGAGGCGTTGATACACTATATGCCTGTTTGATTGAGTGCATATTGAAAATGGGGGCCTTCTTTAAGCATAGTGGGTTTGAAGATGAACGTGAATATCGTATTGTGTTCAACTTGAGAACAACCGAAAATTCAAACAAATTCATTCAGCTTGTTCACCCCGAAAACGGTGATCCCTATAAACGTGAAGTATATAGCAAGCAAGGTATGCTGGTTCCGTATGTTGATGTTGATTTTGACTTAAAGCACTTGCAAAGCATCAGTGTTTCACCGACTACAAATTTTGAGAAAGTTCAAACTGGCATTAATATTATGCTGTTTGAGCAAGGGGTAAGCAAAGGTCAAATTTCTATTAACCAATCTGCTATTCCGCTGAGGTTCTAAGAATATTTGATATACAAAAGAGGTGTTATTGGATATGCCTATGGCATTCGATTGGTATCAAGAACTTGTATGGATAAAAGAATACCGCTTTCCATTAGATCAGGAGTCAAAAACAGTTTATGAATGCCTGAAAGATTGGATGGACGATTATAATGGACATATTGAAATTACCTCTTTTTTGACCGATGACGAAAAAGGGCAGATCAGGGAGTTCTCAGATAACCTTTTGCAGGCGCACAAATTTTACGTTGACAACGACTATGTGGAAGCTTTTGACGTATTCGACCGTGCAATGGACAAGGTAAAGGATTATCTTCTGGAGGTTCCAGTCGGGCTGAAAAACCCTTATGTTGGAGACTCCATGACTTATTATCGCATGATGGCAGGAGATAATAAATATACCAGACTTCAGTTTTTACATATTCCATGCACAGCTCGCCATTTAGCGTCTTCTAATCGTTTTAGTGTTCCGGGTATGCCGTGTAGCTATATGGCAAGCTCCTCGGAAGTGGCTTGGTATGAATGCGGAATGCCAGACTCGTTTCAACGCGCACAATTTACAGCGGTCAACCACGAGAAAAAGCTGCTACAACTCGACATCAACCCTTTGACATCAACGATTACGCTACTCCATGCTTTTCAAAACAGTGCTTGGTCAAATGAGATAAAAAGAGGATTTGCCAAAAGGTACTGCTTTGTTCTTCCGCTTGTTGCATCCTGTTCGGTCATCGCAAAAGAAAAAGGAAGATCATTTGTAGAAGCCTACGTTATTCCTCAGATGCTTATGGTTTGGATTAAAAACAGTACCGATTATATAGGAGTACGGTACCGTTCAAGTTCCGACAACGAACTGGTTCGTGATGACTGCGGATATAATATTGCCATGCCAGCAAAGAATCCAGATGCAATCGGATATTGTACTGTTCTTCAGGAAATCTTTGGAATTGATGAAACGAACAAGGATGATATAATCGAATTCGTCCCATTGAAAAAACAGTTTTATGACCATCACAAACTTGAAATTGAAGAATTAGGCCGGTTTTACAAGAAAATTCTCTATACCAGACAGCACACCCCGTATCACAAATTGGGTTCATTGTATGAACGTTGCTGTTCTACTTGCAGAGTTTTTATTGCACTGGAAAAAGCATTTAGTGGCGAATGCGGTTCTAGCAAATACGCTTTAACAATGGCACTCTCTGAAGAATGGGATTTCAGCAGAGAAATTTTGGAACTAACGAAAGCTGACTTTGAAAAGATCAAGGAAGAAAACGGATGTTGTGCGGAACCGATTCCCGATAATGTGATGACTGAAGTGGAAAATGATATTTCCGATTTTCACGATAAGGTTGTTGAACTGGCAAACGATTTCTATTTGCTCATTACAGTCGGCATAACGTGATAAACTAAATATATTAGAAAGGCGATTTTATGAGCATCAAATCCACCACCCCTGCCCAGCACAAAAGCAACCTGCGCAATGTGTACGGCACCTTTGCCATTGAGGGCATGACCATCAGCAAAGCCACCCGCAGCAACCTGGACCGCATTGGCAGCGGACAGGCCAGCTGGCAGGAGGTTGTGGAGGAACTGCGTGCAAAGTACGATCACCCTGATAATGCATAATTAGAATAAAGGAGAAACGCCATGCCCTATTTAGAGACCATTCCAGAACTTCTGGAAGCAAAGGAAGGCGAACACGTCCAATTCAAAGAGGCGAAAAATCGGTTTGATTTTGGAGAAGCCGCAAGGTGTTGCTGCGCCTTGGCAAACAATGGCGGTGGCAAGCTGGTGTTTGGCATCACAGACAAACGGCCGCGTCAGGTAGTAGGCAGTCGTGCTTTTGAGCAGCCGGAACGCACTCGTATGGGGCTGATCGACAAGCTGAAAATCAATGTTGACTTTCAGCTGTATGACTATGAGGGAAAGCGGGTACTGGTTTTTGATGTAAAAAGCCGCCCGATCGGGATGCCGGTACTGTATGAAGGTGTGGCGTGGATTTATGACGGCGATACATTAGGCCCAATGCCGGAAGATATGCGCCGCCGCATCTATGATGAGATTGGAACAGACTTCTCCGGCAAAATTTGTGAGGGCGCGACCTTTGACGATCTAGATGAGACTGCGATTGAAAATTTCCGTTCCAACTGGATCGAAAAAAGCGGCAATAAACAGCTTGCAACACGGTCAAGGCATCAGATTCTCATTGATTGTGGTGCCATCACGGATAGTGGCGTGACCTATGCAGCTCTGATTTTGTTCGGCAAAAATGAAGCGCTTACTCGCTTTTTACCGCAGGCTGAAATTGTTTTTGAATATCGTTCTTCCGAAGCATCTGGCCCTGCAAACCAGCGGGAAGAATTCCGGGTGGGCTTCTTTGCGTGCTATGACCGCATCTGGGAGCTGGTCAATTTGCGGAACGACAAACAGCATTATCAGGAAGGTTTTTTCGTATTTGACATCTTTACGTTCAATGAGCGCGTCGTGCGAGAGGCCATTCTGAATGCAGTCAGCCACAGAAATTACCAGTTTGGCGGCAGCATCTTTGTGCGCCAATATCGGGACAGACTTGTAGTTGAAAGCCCCGGCGGCCTGCCCTTTGGCATTACGCTGGACAATATACTGGATCGTCAGTTGCCACGCAATCGCCGTATTGCAGAGATTCTTTCCCTATGCGGCATGGTGGAACGTTCCGGGCAGGGCATGAATCTGATGTTCGAGTTGAGCGTACAGGAAGCTAAGCCGCTCCCGGACTTTACGGGTACGGATGAGTTCTTCGTCAGCGTTACCTTGAACGGACTGATCATTGACAAAGCAATGCTGTCGGTGATTAACCGAATCAGCGAAAAAAGTACAGAACTACTGTCCACAGAAGATTTCTTGGCCATTGATGCCTTGTACCACGATCATCCGCTCAATGGAAAAATGCAGGCACGCTTGCCTCGATTGGTCGAAATGGGTATTGTGGAGCATATCGGCCGAAAAAAGTATGTCCTTGCAAGAAGCCTGTATGCGGCAACAGGAAAGACCGGCGTGCATACAAGACACGTTGGTTTGGACAAAGATACCAATAAGGCGCTGCTGCTGAAACATATCCGGCAGAATAACGATGTTGGAACTCCGTTCAAAGAGTTGCAGCAAGTTTTGCCGGGTCTTACTCGTGGACAGATACAAAGGCTGATGCAAGAATTGAAAGATAGCCATCAGGTGTATCCTCAAGGAAAAACAAGCGCGGCACGGTGGTTTGCCAATGTTTGACGCAGAGGGCATTTGGATGCATGTTTAGAACCAACTTGCATCAAACTTGCTGCAAACTTGCATCAAACTTGCCGCAAAATTAAAACGGACTTGCAACCTGCCGGGTAGTAGTTGCTGCCAGACAGAGAAGGAATAATAAAATGGGAAAACTGATAAGCGATAAATTTGCCGCATGGCAGGAAGAATGTGAGCAGCGTTTCCAGCAGCTCAAGGCCAATGAGGAAGAACTGAACCGCATCTTTATTGATATTTACGGTTTGCAGGATGAGCTGACCCCGGAAGTGGAAGACAAGGACGTGACCGTGCGCCGCGCCGACCTGACCCGTGAGATCAAGAGCCTGCTCTCCTATGCAGTGGGGTGCCTGTTCGGGCGGTACTCGCTGGATGTGGATGGACTGGTGTATGCCGGCGGCGAATGGGATGACAGCAAATATGTGACCCTCAAGCCGGTAACGGATAATGTGCTGCCCCTGTGCGATGAGGAATACTTTGGCGAAAACGACCTTGTGAACCGTATCGTGGAGTTTGTCCGGGTGGTGTATGGTGCTGACACGCTGGAAGAAAACCTTGCGTTCGTTGCAAAGGCACTGGGCAACAAGGGCAACACCAGCCGTGAGATCATCCGCAACTACTTTTTGAAGGATTTCTTTGCGGATCACTGCAAAATCTACCAGAAGCGGCCCATCTACTGGATGTTCGACAGCGGCAAGAAAAACGGCTTCAAGGCGCTGGTTTATCTCCACCGCTGGGATGCCGATACCACCGGCCGTGTCTACAACAACTATCTCAGCCCCCTGCTGCGCACCTACGCACAGCAGATCGTGCAGGAGAACAATGTCATTTCCAGCAGTAACGATGCCCGCACGGTGTCCACGGCGCAGAAGCGTCTGGACAAACTGAAGCTCCAGCAGGAGGAGTGCGAGAAGTACGAGAAAAATATTGCCCACCTTGCCGCCCTGCGCATCACGCTGGACTTGGATGATGGCGTAAAGGTGAACTATGTCAAGGCACAGACTGCCGCTGATGGCAAAAATCTGAACGTACTTGCGCCGATTAAATAATGTGTGACCAATACACCGGGGTGTGAAAGCACCGCCCCGGTGTATTGGTGTTTCTACGATGTTGTAAAGGAAAGATGAAAACCCATGGCTAAAACGACACTGCGCCAGATCGAAGACCGCCTCCGGGGAATGTTTACTCCGGGCGAGCAGCGCAAACTGGTATTCTGGTACGATGAATCGGCCAGCTTTGAGAACGAAGTGAATCAGCTCAACCTCCCCGGTGTGACGGTATACCGCATGGAGCCCCGCACCCAGTTTGCCACCAAGTGGATGCTGGAGATCGACCACCCGGACGAGAGCTTTCTGATCTATGCGCCCTTTGCAAAGCCCCCACTGGAGGAAAACCATCTTGCGGATATGCTGTGCTACTCGCAGGAATACTCCACCGACAAGGCGACCATGATCGCACAGGACTTTGATCTGGATGAAAGAACCCGGCTCTTTGTGCAGGAACATATCAACTTCTTTGCAGCGCAGGATCGCACGAAACGGTTCTACGATCTGGGTACGCCTGCCTATACGGAAGAAACCTTTGCGCTGGCCATGATGGCGGTGCTGTGCAAGTGCCCGCCCAAGCCGGAGGAACTGGTACGCCATGTTCTGCGCGGTGCGCTGGATGCCGGGAACGAATCCTTGCAGCTTTTTGAGAAATTCGGGCTAGCAACGGATTTCTGGTTGGTCTGCAAACGGCTGTTTGGCTACAATCCGGCCGGGAAGAACCTGAAAGATCTGGTCACCTGCCTATTTGCCACCTATGCTGCCCACGCAATGGACATGGATGCCCCGGATGAATGGCTGGATCGCAGCCTGCCGCAGGAGGGCGAGGTTCTGAATTTCCTTGACAGCATGATGAACTATCTGCCAGATCAGCCGTATTTTGAGCGGTTCTCAGCAACGGCTGCGCAGGAGCTGAACGTCATGCAGGTTCTGGGGCAGTTGCAGCACACGAACCCCGACTTATTGCTGGACTGCACGGTATTCGATGCGGCAGAGACACAGATCAGCAGCTGGATCATGAACCGCCTGATGGAAGAAAACACATCGGCAACCCTGAAGGGGTACAGCATCCGGCAGATCTGCGAGGAGCGCAGCAAGATCTACTTTGGCGCAAAGGATGCCCAGAAAGAGCTGTATTGCCTGCTGGCCAATGCCTGCACCGTTCTGGAGGCAGTGCATTTCGTCCCGGCAGACGGCGTTGATGCACTGGCGGCGCAGTATAGTGGCAGCGCATGGCAGGTGGATACGGCTTATCGGAAGTTCTACCTGAGCTATGGAAAAGTCATCCGTACACAGGAGATTGAAAAGCTGCAAGCTCTTGTGGAAAAAGTGTACACCAGTTGCTTCCTCGATCCGCTGGCTGTGCGCTGGTGCCAGAGTCTGTCCCATAATCTGACCACCTTCCAGACAGAGCGTCAGACCCATTTTTACAGCAAGAATGTCAGTGGCACACGGGAGCGCGTGGTGGTGTTTATTTCGGATGCCATGCGGTACGAAGTGGCTCAGCAGCTTTTTGAAAAGTTGGCGATGGATGCAAAATGCACGGCAAAGCTGACCCCGGCTGTCAGCACAGTGCCCTCCTATACCCAGCTCGGCATGGCGGCACTGCTGCCTCATGTCAGTCTGGAGCTTCAGCCCGACAGCACTGTGACCATCCTCGGAAAGAAAACGGTAGGTACCGCTGCACGGGAAAGCATCCTGCAAGCGGCAGAGAAAAACAGCAGCTGCATCCAGTTCGACCAGATGCAGAATATGCGCCGCGACGAGTTGCGCAGCTACTTCTCAGGCAAGACGCTGGTGTATGTTTACCACAACCAGATCGATGCCCGCGGCGATGAGGCCCGCACGGAAAACGAAGTGTTTTCTGCCTGCGAGGAGGCTGTGGAAGAACTGTACAAGGAAATCCGCCGCCTGACCGACAATGCGAACATCCGGCATTTTATCGTAACGGCAGACCATGGATTCCTGTATAAGCACGACCCGATCATGGAGAGCGACAAGGTCATCAATCTGCCACAGGCGGTGATCAAAAACAAGCGTTTTATAATTTCTGATGACACACAGCCGGTGGTCGGAGCTGTGGGCTACCGCTTGGGGGATGTGCTGGATACGGCTGATGACCGCACGGCATACACCCCGCTGGGCAGCTCTATTTTCAAGTGTGCTGGCGGCGGGCAGAACTATGTGCATGGTGGTGCCTCTGTGCAGGAGATGCTGGTGCCGGTGCTGGATGTCCGCACGCAGGCCGGGCACGTTGAGACCCAGAAAGCCACCGTTTCGCTTCTGCCAACCCCGGAAACGCTGATGGACGGAAAGATTACGTTGAAGTTCCTTCAGACAGAACTTGTGACGGATACGGTCCTCCCGGCATCGTATGAGGTTTTTGTCGTCAATGCGATGGACAATCAGGTGTCCACCAAGCGGACAATCCGGGCAGACAAGACCGCAGGCTGCGTCGATGAGGAACGCCGCACAGAGGTTACGCTGACTTTGAAGAAGCTCCCGTATTCTCGTGAAAATGACTACTATTTCCTGCTGACGGACAAGGATACAGGTGCTGTCATGGAAAAGCGACCTGTAAAAATTGATATTGCTGGGGTCAAAAAGGAGGAATAAAAATGAATATTGCGGAAGTTGTGGCAAAAATGAATGTTTATCTTCTGAATGCGGCGGATGTGTGTCGCAAATGGTTAGAGCCACGCCTAAAGAGCCTTGAACCAAGCGATTGGTGGAATATGATCGTCCTTCCCAGCCTGTCAGAACTTCAGCAGAGAAAGGTAAACGAAAAAGGGATTTCAACGCTGCAAGGACTGGATTTACAGGCGGCTTTGACTGTGGCCAGAAAAAACATTTACTCGTTCCGTAATATTGAGTACTATGCGGATTATTATGGGATGAAGGATAGTATCAGTGCCATGTTTGAAGTACGGAATGACTGGGCGCATCCTACTCCAGAAGAAGTAACTTTGACTATGACGAAGACCGATTTGTCAAGGTACATTGATTTTATGGAGCGGTTTGGTGGAAGCCGTGCAGAAATAAACGAGGCCAAAGAATTCCGGGCATCCGTAGAAATGCCGAACTATGGAAATCCTATTCGGATTCAGGAACCGTCTTCTTGTGCTGAAGAACAGTCTGCCAGCCCTGCTGTGCAGTCTGCTCCTGTTAAGGTACTGGAAAATCCGTTTGTCGTCGGTGCGAAGGTTGTAAGAAAGAGTAATCCAGATCAAGTGGGCATGATTGGAAATATCCGTGGTAGTGGAGACTCCACAGAATACGAAGTTATGTTCATGGATACTGGGTTCGGAACCTATTATGCAGATCAGCTTCTTCTGGCAGATGCTTCGCCGGAGCGCTGCAATGTCTCGATTGATGAATTAAAAATTCTGCTCACAGCTCAGCAGCTTTGCAGCCCCACCAATGACCAGCTGTACTCTCTGAATGCAGCGCGTGTAGACTTTGTGCCTTATCAGTTCCGCCCGGCTTTGAAGATGATCCACTCGGAACGCCCACGTATCCTCGTTGCAGATAGCGTTGGTGTTGGTAAAACCATCGAAGCGGGCCTGATTCTCCGCGAATTGCAGGCACGCAACGATGATTTCGAGTCTGTACTGATCATCTGCCCCAAGCCGCTGGTTGCTGAACATAAGTGGCGCTCTGAAATGAAGCGGTTTGATGAAAACTTTACAGAACTGGATGGTGCTTCGCTCCGGGAGGCAATCAACGAATGCGATAAAGACGGAGAGTGGCCGGTTGCTCTCCGAAAAACGATCCTGCCATATTCTCTGATGACGAGGGAACTACTTAATGGCAAGGGACGGCAAAAGGGTTTGCTTGATCTGGAAGAACCGATTCACTTTGACCTTGTAATCATTGATGAGGCACACCACATCCGGCATTCAACGACAGGCGCTTATCAGGTTGCGCGCTATTTTACGGACAATGCGGATGCAGTCGTTATGCTGACCGCAACACCGGTTCAGACGGATGATGAGGATCTGTATACCTTGTTGAACGCCCTCCGCCCCGATGTGATTCTGGACAAAAAGACATTCAAGGAAATGCAGGAGCCAAATGCAGAAATCAATGCGGCGGCAAGATTGATTCGGCATCAGGCAGAAAACTGGCGTTCAGAGGCTTCGGAGCATTTGTCCTGTGCTGCGCAAACCGGCTGGGGTCGTAGTGTGATCGAGGACAACCCGACCTATAAAAATGTTATGGCAAAGCTCAAGAGTGCGCAGCCGATTGATCGAACAACGCGTGTGGGCCTTCTTCAGGATGTCGAAGGACTGCACAGCTTCTCCGGCATGATCAACCGCACCCGCCGTCAGGACATTCAGAATGATTTTTGTGTGCGTCGTCCGCAGAGTGTTTCGGTCCATTTTACCCCGGAGCAGAAGGAGCTTTACGATGCACTGATGGATTTTGAAAGCCATGCGCTCAGCTACCTGCACAATAATGTGCCGCTGGAATTTATGATGAGTACGCTCATGCGTCAGGCATCCAGCTGCATTTTTGGTCTTGCGCCGTTGCTGAAAGGTATGGTCACGCGCCGTCTGGGAGATATCCTTTCGGATTGCTGCGATGAAGAAGGAACTGTTACTATTGATGAGCTTGAAAAGTTGAACATGGGTTCGTTGGAGACAGAGTTCCGTGCAATGGCAAATCATGTGATTGAATTGTCGGAAAATCTCTCGCAGGCGGATGAAAAGCTGGACAGGCTGTTGGAAGTTGTGGAGAATAAGAGCCACCAGAAGAATAACAAGATTATCCTGTTCAGTTCTTTCCGTCATACATTGAATTATGTGGAAAAGGCCCTTGTCGGAAAAGGATACCGCGTGGCACAGGTGAACGGTAGTGTGAAAGATGAGGAGCGTCTGGCACTCCGTCAGCGTTTTGAGCTTCCTGCGGAAGATCCGGCGGCATTGGAGATGCTTCTGTTCACAGAAGTTGGTTGCGAAGGTCTGGACTACCAGTTCTGTGACTTTATGATCAACTATGACTTGCCATGGAATCCGATGGCAATCGAACAGAGAATCGGTCGTATCGACCGTCGCGGACAAAAGAGCGATACCGTTATCATCTGCAATCTGGTGACGGAAGACACAATTGACGCAAAGATCTATCACCGCTGTTTGGAGCGTATCGGCGTATTCGAAAGTTCGATTGGTGAGTGCGCCGGGATTCTCGGCGATATGACCCAGCGAATCAATGAAGCAATCTTCGATTCTAAGCTGACCCAGCAGGAAAAAGAAGAAAAAATCGAAAAAATTGCTGACAACGAGGTCTCCAGAGCCAACGAAATGAAGAAGCTGGAGGATGAGAGCAAACAGCTGTTTGGCATTGATATTTCCGGCTATGTGATGGATCGGAAAGTCATGGATGCAGAAAATCCGTGGATCGGGGAACGGTATATTCAGGCACTCGTAGTGGAGTATCTCAATCGGGTTTTGGGAGAAAAAAACTACATTCAGGGTGACGGACCTCACAAGGTGCTGACACTGAGCGGCGAGAACCGTGCGGCGCTGAAAGCAAAACTGCGCAGCTCCCACATGAAAAAATCGGCTATGTACAACCAGTGGATGGACTATCTGAAAGGGTCTGACACGCGAATCGCGGTAACATTCAATCAGGAAGAAGCAGCACGAGATCGGAATGCTATTTTCTTTACGGCAGTGCATCCGTTGGTAAGGATGGCAGCTGCCGAGCTGCACAATCGTCAAAAAGTTTACATTCATCTGCTGGTAGATACCGCAGACTGCCCGGTGCCAACCGGAGACTATCCCTTCCTGCTCGTGGAACGGACGATCGTCGGGATGCGGAAAGAAGTCCGCATCGTGCCGATCTCGGAAATCAATTTGTCGGCATCGGATCTTTGTGACCTGTTGGAAACCGCAGACTACAAAGAAATTCTCGGTGATTATGCGGAAAACCAGTGGGATGCGCTGTCTCAGCGAAAGCGTGAACAGCAGCAACAGGCTCTTGCACAGTTGACCGCAGACGTAAAGGAAAAATGTGACTACCGACGCGCCGCTGTTCTGAAAAGTTATCAATATCGCAAAGAAGATTTGCTGAGCCGTATTCAGAATGTGGAGGATGCAAATATCAAGCGGATGTATCAGAGCCAGCTTCGCAGCCTTGAGGAAGATAAAACATCGACTTTAAGTGAGCTGGAAAAGATTCAAAACCGTGCAACCGTGGAGGAAAATGTTATTGTGAATGGCATTATAACGGTTTGCAACTATAACTAAGGATTGATTTTATGGACGATTTATATTCTGAGATCCGGGAACGCAGTAAGCAGGACTACGGACAGAAATTTGAAGAATGGGCACCACGTATTCTGGTAGATCAGTACAGCGACCGAACACACTTTATCTTTGAGTTGATTCAGAATGCAGAGGATGCTGGGGCAACCTATGTGACATTTTCCCTTTACCCGGACCGATTGGTGCTGTGTCATAACGGAAAGCCGTTTACAGAAGCAGATATCCAGGGCATTTGCGGCATTCGTTCTACAAAGGATGAGCCGGAGTCTGGTAAAATTGGACGATTTGGTATTGGATTCAAGTCTGTCTATGCCTATACGAAAACGCCGCGGATCTATTCTGGCCAGTATTCTTTCCGGATTTGCAATCTGGTCCTTCCTTATGCGGAAGAAAATGAGGCAACCGGGGACGATACGATTCTGATTCTCCCATTTGACGGAGAAGTCAATCCCGAAACAGCTTATAATGAAATCGGAGATGCGCTAAAAAAGTATCTTTCTTCGGATGTCTTGTTTGCCCTTTGCAATGTCAGAAATATAAGCTGCAAGATCTATCCGGATGAAAATGAATGGTCGGTCAGCAAAGAATTCACCCAAGTAGACAATGGTGTGGATAAAGTTCTGCTGACGCAGAAGCCAATAGATTCTGCAAAAAAACTTCTGGTGTTTCGTACACAAGATAAGCAGCCAATTTTGATTGGATATGAACTCGAAACAGATGGCCAAGGAAAAGATAGGGTTATCCCGACAGAACAGCACTATCTTTATGTTTTTTTCCAGACAGCAGTCGAAACGCATCAGACATTTTACATTCATGTCCCGTTCTCAACGACACCTGCGCGAGACAATGTCAGGCACAATGAAGTGAATCAGTTCCTTGCTGAAAAACTTGCAGCACTTTTTGCCGATGGCGTCCGCTGGTTGTTGAAAAATGGTTATGTAACACTTGAGTTTTTGAACGAGGTATACCCAATCTTGGATACCTGTAAGGAAGAAAATCTTCGAGGCATCCATGAAATGGGACTTGCGCTTTTAAGGGATGGTCTTGCCCTTCTGCCGACCGAAGAAGGCGGCTATTGCTCGATCCAAAATGCAATGCTGCCTTATGCTAAAAATATAGCAGATAATATCACACAGTCCATCTTACAGAAAGAATATGGTGACACAGCCTGTTGGGTAAAAGCAGATGTTTGCCTTGGAGTCAACGAACATCTGATGATGTATCTGACTCATCATTTTGGTCTGCCGGTATTACGCTGGAGGGATGTCCTCCCGCGCCTGACCGCAGAAATTCTGGAAAATCAATCCGATGAATGGCTGTTGAATCTGTTTGAGACGATTTATTCAACCTGTACTGGTGTCTTCCGCTCCAAAGAAAAAGTAGATGCCAAAGGAATTCCCTTTGTCCGGCTTCAAGATGGTTCGCACATCCGCTGCCAGTACGATGGTATGGCACAGGTCTACCTTAATAATCCGACATCCTGCAAAAATAAAATAAGTGCAGCAATCCTTCAGGATCAGCGTGGCAGAAATTTTTATGTTGATGCACTTGGCATTGAGGAATATAATGCCATTCGGGAACTGAAAGATGATGTGTTGTGCTTTTATGGTGAAGATTCAGATGATACGGATATCCAGTTTGAGGATAATCTGGAGCACTTTGAACTGATCGAGCGTGCATTAAAGGAGAATGCAGCGGAGGTGCAACGTATTCTGGCAAATGTCCCAATCGTTTGGGATGGACATCGATGGAAGAAACCGGCGGATTGCTATATTCCGTCTGATTTTCTGGATCGTTCAGATCCTGCGGTGCAGGCAGTGCTGGGTCAGATGGATGTGTCATGGGTGTCGGAAGACTATCGTGGAAACGTTCCGGCGGAAGTGTTTGAAAAAATAGGCTGCAACGTAGGGATTAAGGATGTTTTCGTGGACCATTATGCGTACAATAACCACCTGAGAAAGGCGGATGCCAGTTTCTTTGAAATGTTACAGAAGCGTGTCCTTTACAAGAGATGTCAAAGAGTAGACTACCCGGAAACATGGGATATGTACCATTCTATCGACCATCTACAGGATATCTTGTGCAGTAACTCCGTTGAAATGTCAGTTAAAGTGGTGGATCTTATAAATGAAAAAGTGAAGAAGCACCCATTATACGGAAAAATGACCGGTTCTCATAGTAAGGCATTTAACACCACGACAACTGACAGTGTGAATCATATTCCTTCAATGCTGGCGTTGGAGCTTAGCAGTACAAAATGGTTGTACGATAAGACTGGAACACTTCAAAGTCCCTCTGACATAAAAAAATCAGACCTAGCTGTGCAGTATTCTGGCCACGGAGCAGAGATATTTGCACAACTTCCCTTTAAGGTAGAAAGCGAAGCTGTCGAGACTGTAATCCAAAGCGTAGAGGAACCATACCAGGCTTTTATCAGTGCTATGCTGAAAAGACCTGATGAACTGCGTCTAATGTGCGAAACATACCAGAAACTTCAGAAAAAGCGACAGAAAGAGACTGACAAAACACAATCTTTAACGGAGTTGCTTGAGAAGCAGAGCAGTGCGCAGACCGAGGTAGAGACAGAGCCAGCTCCAGATGATGAGACATTGGGCGAGTACGGTGCTGTGCGGAACCTGAAACATCGCGAAAAAAAGTTGGAAGAAAACTTCCAAGAGGGACTTGAAGGCCAAAAAACAGTTGCGCCGCGACTGCGGTATACCTGTTCTGAAAGCAACCACGAAGAAAAGGCTTTTTTGCGAGCGCAATATTTTGGCAAGTGCCAGATTTGCGGTAAGCAGATTATCCGATATGATGGAAAACCATACTTCGAGGCGTGCAATATTCTGCCGACGGATTCGATTCCGACAACGTACAAGCAGAGTATCTCTGAGGGATGGAATTCGTTGTGCCTTTGCCCGAACTGTGCAGCAGAGTTTAGATATGGAAAGAAAAATCTTTCTGAACTTGTCCGAATGATTCAAACATACAACGTCGAGGAAGAAGATGAAAACCTGATTGTTTGCGACATCGAGATGCAGGGAGAGAAGCGAACAATCAAGTATACTGGAAAACATTTTCTGGCACTGCAAAAGGCAATCGGATTTTATGATGACTATATTAAGAAAAAAACTGATACAGTGAAAGATGAATCCTCCTCTTGCCATATTCTTTGTAATGAGAATACTAAATTCTCTTTTGAATCTATATTTGATAAATCATCTATAGCTTTTTTGAAAGATAATATATTCTTGTCTGTATAGTTACATCTAATAGTAAAAGCAAATCCTTTGCTTGCTGCATATTTTACATTTTGTAGAACTGTATCATAAGTTCCGGTTCCATTGGGATGCTTTTTAATTGAATCGTGAAAGTCCCTATCTCCATCGAAAGGTACCTGGAAATGATATTCTAACTTTGTATTAACTAAGAGTTCGGTTACATTGGGAGTAAGTAATACAGCATTAGTGGTGAAGCT
>OLOP01000654.1_pt1 | contig 26200 bp, 26 predicted proteins | sample 1672381 | NCBI WGS metagenome assembly OLOP01 (sample SAMEA3136678, study PRJEB25190) | human gut metagenome | biome: human gut; feature: human-associated habitat; material: faeces | place: Austria | collected 2013 | reverse complement strand
ATGGGTAAAAATTTACAAAGATTGACAACAGATTACGAAGGGCTTTTAAAACGTTATTCAATGGAAAAGAATTTCATTCAGAAAAGAAATTCTACAGGCGTGACTACATTCCCTGTTATACAGGATGCGTGGTTATTTGATAAAAACGTTGAAATAGTCGATTGCCCAGGAAGTGAGTACAAACTTCCAGGCATTGTTGTCAATAACTTTAATGAATTATTCAAAAGCTTTAGCTCAGCCAAAATATACAACAGTATAAATATACGTGTTGATGATTGGTACATGAGTGATGATTCCAACACTTTCACAATTACTACGGGAAGAACTAATTATTACAAATCTTTAGTAACAAATCGTGCTATTGATTACGCTTTAGCCGAGGGAATAAGTGTAAGAGAACTGTTAGAGTGTGGTCCTTTTATTCATTCATTAAAAACTTCTTCACTCTCAAATCATTTAGGGTTTAATGGTTTTGTGGAAAGTGCTGACGGAAAGATAGCATTGATATTTCGAAAAAAGGGAATGTCAATTGGTGAAGAGACCTATTCGAACAGTGTTACAGCAAGCCTAAAAATTAAATACGCCTTAGACGAGTCTTATCTATTTACAAAAGATGGTTTAATGAATGCCATTATTGAAGAAATCAATGATGAACTCGGAATTCCATTTAAAACACTAATAACCAAGAATAACGAACCAATACAGTTAATTGCAGCCTATCGAGATGTGCTTGAGGGCGGAAAACCACAACTATTATTCTATGCAAAAACAGAAATGACTTCAGAACAAATAACTTATGCATTTAATAGTAAAAATACTAAAATTAATTGTAATGAAAAACCACTTGCTGCTACAGAAAGTATGATTACAGATGGAAACTTTATTTATTGGATAGCATTAGAAGATCTTTTAAAATGTGATGTATTTCCAAATAAGTTTGTACATGACGGTAAAAATTTTACTATGTTGCCATCGGCCGCTGCATGTATTGTAATACTGCAGGAATTTAAAAATAAAAGATAACAAAAGTGCAACTGAACTTAAACAAGAGAACAATCTAGCAAGCAGACAAGAAGACAAGAAGATTGCTTAACAGCCTAACAGCTTTAGCCCAGTTGAGTTTCATAGCTCATCTGAGTTTTTAACTTTAATATTCTAATTAAAATAAATCAGAAACAGAAAGAAGGCCTATCATGATTTACATTGTTATTTCTATTAGAGAACGTAGTACTAGAATTCTCACAGATCACATTTCTAAGAAAAAGTATTTTACCGATTTAGCTTTAGCCAAGGAAAAACTTTACAAAGATTTTGCACTTTCCTACAGTGCTAAAACAGATAAAACTTTAAGCAAAGAAGAGTTCAATAGAATGAAAGGTAAGTGTACAGATTGGTACGGCATAAACAGTAACGGAGAAATAGCTTGGATAAATGATGTTAATGGTGCTGACTATGATATCCAAATATTAAGCATAGAAAAATAATGCTACAGTGCTGTGTTGATCAGCACATTGGTCGCCGCTTTAGCCAAGGCAACCACAGCTTAAGTCAAATCAACTTTAACCAAGTGCATCCCTACACATCCCCACACATCCAAAAGGAGGCCAAACATGAAGAACAATTCAACTAAAAGTGAAAAGTGTATCAAAAGAAGTGAAAAGGTAAATAAAATTCTAACACAGCTAGAACACGGAACAAAAGAACTATTCAATAGTGAACGTTATCAGAAATACTTAGTAACCTTTTCTAAATTCACAAACTATAGTATTAACAACACAATACTAATTTATCTACAAAACCCTAATGCCACCTTAGTTGCCGGATATAAAGCATGGGAAACGAAGTTTAATCGACATGTAAAGCAAGGAGAAAAGGGAATAGTAATTCTTGCACCAATGAAATACAAGAAAGACCCAGACGATGAAGATAGCGAAGTGTACATTAGATTTAGAACAACTGCTGTATTCGATATCAGTCAGACAGAAGGGGAAGAGCTTCCAAGCTTTAGCCCAGTATCTATTGTGAAAGATGTGAATGGGTATCAAAAACTCTTCACAGCTTTAGCCAAGCTTACTGATTACAAAATAGAGTTTGCAGCTTTAGCCAAAGACACCTGTAAAGGAACATGTAATTTTACAACACATACAATTACAATTAGAGAAGGTATGAGTGAGTCTGAAAATCTATCGACCTTAATTCACGAAATTGCACATTCAATTTTACATGAAGATGAACATAATTCACGTAATCAAGCTGAAGTCGAAGCTGAAAGCGTCGCATTCGTTGTAAGTACTTTCTTAGGATTGGATACAAGTGATTACTCATTCCCATACATTGTTGGGTGGGAAGAAAACGATGTTGACTTACTTAGACAATCCTTACAAAGAATTAAAACAACTTCTAATTCGTTAATCACGCAGCTAGAAAACGAACTACAGAATGGTACAGAACAAAAATCTAATGAAAAAGAAGTAAAGACTAAAGAAGAAGTAAAGGCAACACAGACAATGAAATTATTTTAGATCTGCTTTAGCCTAGATGTGTGCTGTAGCTTTAGCCTAGTTTACTAATTACAAACCGGCGCTCGTCCGCCGGAGGCATTTACTTGTATTAGCTTTAGCCCAGTACCATCAGCTTTAGTCCAGTAATCTAATTTCGTTTTAATAGAGTATTTGTTACATGTAAAGAAATGATAAGAAATGATAACTTCTGTAAAGAATTGATAACCAGTGATAATTAACGTCAAGAATTGAAAATCATTGAAAACAAATGATAAGAATTGAAAACCATTGAAAATAAATGATAAGTTGTGATAACCATTGAAAACAAATGAAAAGGAGAATACCATGAGTAAATTAGTGAATGAACTTTATAAAGCAACCAGAAAATTAGGCAAAACAGCCTCCGTTTTAAATGACATTGAAAATATCTCAAAAGGAAACCTTGACAAGGTTATAAAGAAAAAAGTAAAAAGAGAAATTCACAAAGAACTCAATAAGAAGATGAAATAAACCATAATATTAATAAAGGAGAATTAACAATGAATGATTATTTAAACAACCCACTTTTACTTATCATTGACATGCAAAACGTCTACAAAGAAGGACAACCTTGGGAGTGTAAGAACTACGACAATGCACTCTCTAACGTTCTTGCCTTACTGGATGATGGTCACTTTAGCCAAGACAACACAATACTAACACGTTACATAGCCTCAGCACATCCAACAGGAGTATGGAAGAACTACAACAAAGAGTACGCAGAGATCAACGCAAACCAGTGGTATAACGATTTAGACCAGGAACTACAACAGCGTTGTAAAAACTACAAATGCTACGACAAATCGACCTTTTCCTCCTACAGTGTTAAAGAAATCCAAGAAGCAGTTCATAACGCTTCAAGCGTAGTTATCACAGGTGTTGTTGTAGAATGCTGCGTCTTAGCCACAGTATCCAGTTTGATCGACGTCGGCAAATACGTGTACTACATTACAGATGCAGTAGCAGGATTAGACAACGAGAAGGAAAACGCCACCATAAAAGTATTAGAAGGTTTAGCCCCGTTATATCTCTCAATCATAACAACAAATGAGTTCAAAGCTTTAGCCCAGAACAATACAGGATTGTTTAAGTTAAATCTATTTTAAATCAAGAAGGGCTTTAGCCCAGATCTAACAATTTAATCAAATAAACCAAAGGAGGTTTTAATTATGGCAATAATTAAAGTGAATGAATTTTTAGATACAGCGATGTGTGTGTAAGAGATGCAGAAATTTTAAAGGGTAGGATAATGCCTTACATAGAATCTAATGAATCTGTACTTTTAGATTTTAAAGGAGTGATACATTTTACTTCTTTATTTTTTAATACAAGTTTATGCTCTATTTTATTTAAAATAGGACAAGAAAAGTATGATAATTTAGTTACAGTATTTAATCTCCCTGATTACGCAAAAGATTCTTATGAAGATTGCTATGAAGAAACTATAGATAATCCTTTCGAAGGGTTAAGTGAGTACGAATTATGAGAATTAGGGCATAAATTATTAAATATTGATGATGAAGAGGATGACTAAATGGCAAATATTGAAGAAAATAACGATGATGAGGTATGAAGAGTGAAATCATAACACATTCCAAACAGATAACACAGGTATACAAACTCTCATTTCACAATTGAACATTTTATAACTTTCCAAAACTACAGGGAGGAAGGTTATGATTGCGATATTAAAAGAAGAGGATATAGACCTTATTGTGAAAAGTTATATGTATAGCGATAATACAAATTACATTCTAAGACTAATAAAAGTCTTTAGCAAAGAAAGTGAACGTTATTGCCTTTTCTCATTCGATTACATGAGCGACCAAGCTAAAAACTATTCACTAATATCTTACAAAGATAAAAAGTGTACTTGCACTTGCTGTAATCATAGCGTACAGGATTCTATGCTTTACTTATTAGAAGATAATTTAATTACTATTTGTTTTGATTGTCTACAACGAAAACATTTCAGCTTTAGCCCAGACGTTAACATCTCATTCGTTGCAAAACTTTTAGCCAAGCACAACCACGTTGAAATACTTACTAAAATATTTTCCAGCTGGGATACCGAACACAACTACTATGGATACAGAGTTAGAAATGTTAGTGGAAACGAAGAAGTGTTTTATTACTTGGACACACAAGATCGGTATAGCTTGCACAATATCGATAAAAACAAACCATTCAATGTGACATTTAATAATGCACGACTTTTGTTTTTATACAATTACTATTTCCTAATGAAGTTGCTAAAACAAGTAAGTGACAAAGAAATCTGCTACAAAGTTCTTTCCAAGAACTTTAGCCAAGAAGAATTGCAGGAGGTTAAGCTAGCTTTAGCCAAGTTAGATCAATCGGAAAAAATTGAAATAACTACGCAGCCAAGCTTTAGCCAAGAGCAGCGACAACAGCGGCAGCCATTGCGAGCCGCAGGCGAGCTGGGAGCGAAGCGACCTAGCTGTTTGACCGAAGGCGCGAAGCGCCGAAGGGAGTCAAACAATAGCCAAGAAATTACAAGCATTAAAAGTAAAACAGACAACGTGCTTGAAGTTGGTAAAACTTACAAGAATGCAAAAGTAAAACTATTACATGTACCGAAAGACCATAGAGGATTTTTTAAAGGTAGTTATAAACATCTATATGCTATTTACTATGGACCACATGCATTGTTGTGGAATACCAATAAAGCCGTAGAAGATGGAAATTATGTTTGTAGTTTTATTGTGCAACGTAGTGCACACTCTAAGGGATACATGTTTGTAAATAATTGTAGACTTAAGAAGATTGAAAAATCGTAATCAAAGAGTTATGAAGAGTAATCAAAGAGTAATTATAGAAAAATTATAAAAGGAGTCAAAGGAGAAATTGTTATGTTAATTAACTTAACGTATGCTTGTAAAATGGGATGTAATCATTGTTTATCTGATTGTAAACCTGATGGTGAAAATATGTCAATCAGTACTTTAAAAGATGTTCTTAACTTTTTAACAAAGTATGGCATTCCAACATGGTGTTTTTCTGGTGGAGAGATTTTTGAACATCCTAACATTTTAGCAATGTTAGATATTATTGAGGAAGAGTGGTTAAAAGCGGGTAAGTTCTCTGCATTACTTTTTATTACCAATGGACGTGAACTTGTACGTAACAAAGAAGTCTTTAGTCACGTTGAAACTCTTGTTAAAAAATACGGAAAGAAATCTATTTACATACAGGTCACTAATGATCCGAGATTTTATCCTGATAAATTAACAGAAAAAGAACTTTATTGGCTTAATAAAATTGCATCCACCATAGACCCTTTAGTAGGATTATCTAATGATAAAGATAGGTGTCTTTATCCACAAGGTCGAGCTTTAGAAAATTACTCAGAAAAGAATTGGAACACTATTGGACCAAAGTGTACTAATGTTAGATTACTTGCTAAACATGGTTTTCATTTAAATGGAATTTCTATGACATTATATCTAAAAGGCAAAAACTGTACACCAGCTATTGCTCCTAATGGTGATATTAAATTAGGAGAATCAGCATTGTGTCCTCCAGTTGCTTCCATTTATGATGAAGAGAGAATGATACTTAATAAAATGAAAAACTTTCATTGTAAACAATGTACAATAGCATGGGAAAAGCTGAAAAAGAATGAACCTAAGATTTATCAAGTACTAAATCAGTAGACGATATTTGTGTGATAGGGAATGTGCATCACCTCATTTGTAATAGTTGATGCTTGGTATTAGCTCAGTGCTATCTTTAGGCTTTAGCTAAGTACGTACTTAAGTTAAATCAGCTTTAGCCAAGCACAACATTTACATTTAACAGGAGGTATGCAAAATGGAAATTAAAGTTTCAGAAGTAATGCAACGTGAGGATAATAGTCTTTATTTAAAAGAGATCAAAGTGATTAATTATGAAAAAGTGGAAATTTTAAATACACCAGACAATGTGGTAAAATTAATGACAGATGTATTCGAAATTAATAAAAAGATTAGTGAAGAGATTTTTGTAATTGCTTTAACCACAGATTCCAAACCTTTACATTTCTTTAGGTTAAATCGTGGTACAGTAAATACATCACTATTAGATACTCGTGGTTTAATGATTTCTCTGCTATTAGCAAACGCTTCAACATTTGTTGTTGTACACAATCACCCAAGTGGAAGTATCATACCATCCAAACCAGATATTGAAATAACACAAAAGTTAAATAAAGCAGCGGACCTGTTAGGTTTAACCTTTGCTGACCACATCATTATTGGTGCAACAGGAAATCATTATTCATTCATGGAAGTCTACGGTAATTTAGCCAAAGTGCGATAAAAAGTAGAAAGGAGATTTATGTTTGAAATAAAAGGAAAAGTAAATACAGCAATTTGTTATGCAAAAGTATTTGAGCAAGAAGCAGTCGAACAAATTCGTAGGATGTGCGATTATGAATTGACAAAAAATAGTCACATTCGTATTATGCCAGATGTACATGTTGGTAAAGGGTGTACAATCGGAACAACGATGACTGTCACAGATAAAGTATGTCCAAACATTGTTGGTGTAGATATTGGATGTGGAATGTACACAGTAAAATTAGCAGAAAAAGTATTAGATTTTGAGAAAATAGATGAGATCTGTCATTACATTCCTTCAGGCATGCAGGTATGGGAAATGGCACAGGAAGAGTTTTCTTTCACAGATTTACGTTGTTATAAGTCATTACGAAATAAAGAACGACTACTGTGCTCATTGGGAACATTGGGAGGTGGAAATCATTTTATCGAAATAGACCAAGCATCTGATGGCACATTCTATTTAATAATTCATACAGGAAGTCGTAATCTTGGGAAACAGGTTGCAGAGATTTATCAAAACATTGCAATCGATTTATGTCATGGTAAAGAAGAGTATTATGCGAAAAGAAAGGAACTAATTTCTTCTTATAGAGCTGATGGCAAACAACAGTTAATACAAAAGGCACTGGAAGCTTTAGCCAAGGAATTTGAAAATCGTGGTTTAACTGTTCCAGAAGATTTGTGTTGGTTACAAGGAAAGTATCTTAATGACTATCTTCATGATGTTGAAATTTGCCAGCAGTTTGCAAAAAGAAATCGAGAGAAGATAGCAGAAATAATTCTGAAGAAAAGTGGTTTAACCCAGTTAGATTCTTTCCATACAATACATAATTATATCGATACAAAAGAAATGATTTTACGAAAAAGTGCAATCGCAGCATACAGAAATGAGATGGTGTTGATTCCAATTAACATGAGAGATGGTTCTATCCTAGCTATAGGACTAGGTAATTCAGAATGGAATTATTCCGCTCCACATGGAGCTGGCAGAATTATGTCAAGGTCAAAAGCTAAAAGTTCTATAAGTCTTGAAGAATACAAAGAAGCTATGAAAGGTGTATACACGACTTCTGTAAATGAACATACCTTAGACGAAGCACCAATGGCATACAAATCCTTAGATGACATTATAGATGTTATTAAAGAAACTGTTATTCCTATTAACATAATGAAACCAGTTTACAATTTTAAGGCTTCTAACGATGAAGCTCCTTGGAGAGTACTTTAACCAAGAATCAAGTTGGCAGTACTGCTAAGTATCTTTAGATCACGAGAGCGAAGCGAGCATTACGAATCTTGGTTTTAGCACAGTACAATAGCTTTTTTAATTTAATAACTATTTTTACGGGTAGCTTCGGCTACCCTTTTATTTTCGTAGGAGAGTTGTTAGACTCTCCGTTTTTATTTTTGTAGGAGGGAGTTAATCCATCCGTTTTTACTACTCGAAAGGAGGTGAACACTCAATCATGCTAGACAAAAACAATCCTTGCATTTCCAATTTAGCACAGTGCGGACTTACTCTAGAAAAGTTAGAGAAACTCTCCGTTAAGTCCAATTTAGGTGTTAGTTTCGTAGAAGATCTGGGACGCTTTAGCAAAGAAGAACTTTTCAAAGAACTTCAAACAGTTACAGATCATTATAACAACGAAGCTATACTAACAACCATTGATATTCCATTCCGGATTAAAGATTTAAATTCAATGCTACATAATTACGAACGTTATTATTACACTAAAGAAGCCAATAGAGTCTTTAATGATATCCTAGGTTTTAGATCAGTATACACTAATTACGATGACGTTTTAGCCATGGAACTGCCAGAACAATTTAGAATTAGTGATATGTCCCATGGAAAGACTATTGATGATGGATACCGAGGGGTACATCTTCATTATCAAATGGACGAATTTCATTATCCTATTGAAATACAATTTAACACAGCATGGGATTTACAGTTTAATCAATGGCTACACAAGTATGTCTATAAGAAAAGCATACCTAACATTATTGGTGCTTTATTGCGAAGATATTATGAAAATGGTAAAATAAAATCAGAAACAGATTTTAAGGAGGTCTTAAACGGTGGTATATTTAATCGTAAGGAATGATAAAGAGATTGGTTCTATTGCTTTCAAAACGGTATTGGGGGAAGCATTAGCCCAGTTAAAGCACCAGGTTTCAGAAATAACTGAAAAGAGTAAGATAGAGATAATCACCATCAGCAGACCAGAAGCATACGGTGAATACAGCCCATACAGAATCATGGGCACGAAAGAAGAATTCATTAAAGAAGTAAAAAGAGAGTATGGCAGTTCGCTTTAGCCAAGAACTTCTGGTGTAAGTCGTCCAATACTCCCACATTATTTACAGCCAAGCAAGGTGTCGCAGCCTGCCTTGGTTTTACTAAATTAAAATAAAAGAAGACTAGAATAGAAGAAGATTAAAAAGATTTAAATGAGATATAAAAATGGAGAGGAGATTATAATATGTTAAATATTTGGTATTGTGGAGGAAACGTAGAAGTACTAACGGATGCCCCACGTTATTTTGATAATGTATGGGAAGATGAATGGTTAGAAGATCCTTTAGTAAAACAAATGATTAAAGACGTAGATAATTCAGAGGTAATTAGCCCACATTTAATAGAAAGCCCAGTACTTGGCCCAATAGGTCCAAAAGATATCTCAGGAGGAGTAAAAGTTTTAATACTATTATTAAAAGACACCTCATTCATTTACAACATTTCAAATTGTGGGGATAACTGTGCAAAATGGATTATTGAAATAGCGAAGATATATGAAAAAGAGCAGAACAGTGATTTAACAGTTTTTCTAGAACACATAATGGATTTTGGAACTTGCCAACCTTTAGGTATAGACTTTAAAATAATGAATTCAAATAAGATTGTAAAAAACACAGTGGACTACGTTGATGAAGTAATTAAAGCAGAATACTTAGTAGAAGACGGTATCGTTCCAGAAGCTGAATTCATTTAACTGGTATTTCACCTTAGCATATTTCACTTTAGCCCAGTACTCTTTGCGAAGCAGTGCTTTAACCCAGCAGCATTAATCTAATACCACAATGGAGGTTATAATGAAAGGAAAATATCATTTTAAAGTTTACAATAAAAAATTACTTTTCGAATTCGATATCAAGAGAAATATTACTTTTATACAAGGAAACAGTGCAACTGGAAAAACAACATTATTAAATATGATGTATGATTATTTATTAAGTGGTAGAGGTTCAGGAATCACTGTAGAAACAAATGCTAAGTTTATGGTATATTTAAGAAAATCATTAACGGCAACATGGAAACAGGAATTAGGGAATTTAACTGATACTATTATTTTTATTGAAGAAAACAATAGATTTATACAACGTTCTGACTTTACTAAATTTGTAAAAGAATCTGGTAATTATTTTGTATTTATTAACAGAAAAGCATTAAAAATGTTACCATATAGTGTAACAGAAATTTACAGATTACAAAATGAATACTCAGAAGAAGAAAAGAAGCAAGTTTATACATTACAACAACGCTATCCAACACTCACATATATGAATGGAAATGTAAATTTAATAGCCACAGAAGATTCCAAATCTGGATTAGAATTCTTTAGCAAAGTATTCAATAATATAGAAATTACAAGCACATACGGAAATACTAAAGTTATTTCTTTCTTAGAAAATATAGAAAATACTGATATCTTATGTATTGTTGATGGAGCAGCTTTTGGATGTTTTATTAAAGATTTAATTTCAACTTGTAATCAGCACCCAACAAAACATATTACCTATTGGGCACCAGAATCATTTGAGTTCTTGCTATTGACTGCAAAGACTATTAATTTTCCTGAGTTAGATAAAATATTGAAAGACACATCTAATTATGTTGATTGTATAAAATTCGTTAGCTGGGAAAGATTTTATGCGTTTCTAATGGAAACAAAATCTAACGGACAAGCAGCGTATGATAAACATTCTATAACTCAGTTTTATATTACAGAAGAAAATATTAATAAAGTTTTAAAAATATTTCCAAAATCTATACAATTACTAGCGCAGGCAGGTAAAGAGTGTAAAACAATGAATTTATTTTAATGACACTTTAACTAAGTACTCTTTGCGAAGCAGTGGTTTAGCTCAGTACACAAATTTACTAAAAATGAATTTATTTTAAACTTAATAGTGTAATGCTTAATACCACAGCAGTAAGTAATTGTTGTGGTTTTCTTTTACACTTTAGCCAAGTAACAATCTCGGAGGTAAATAAGATGACAGAGAAAAAACAATACAAATCAGAAACAAAAAGACAATTTAAACCAGAGACAGGAGAAAGACGTTTAGAAAAACTTAGTAAATTCATTAGTATGATTTTACGACACAAACCAGAAGTAATCGGAATTACATTAGACGAACATGGGTGGGCAAACGTAGATGAATTGGTGGAAGGTATTAATAAAAACGAGGCCTTTAGCAAAGCAACTCTTGAGAAAATTGTAAAGACTGACAAGAAACAGCGTTACAGCTTTAGCCAAGATAAAACTCTAATTAGAGCAAATCAGGGGCATTCAATTCCTGTAGACGTTGAGTTAGAAAAGAAAGAACCACCAAAAGTTCTTTACCATGGAACAGGTGTTAAATCAGTAAAAGCAATCCAAGAGCAGGGACTTCTTCCAATGGAACGACTTTATGTACATTTATCTACAGATGTCGAAACAGCCACTAATGTTGGGAAACGTCATGGCACACCTGTTATTTTCCAAGTTAATGCGGAACAGATGCAAAAAGACGGCTATGACTTCTTTCAATCCGTCAATGATGTATGGTTAACTAAAGAAGTTCCAACTAAATACTTGGAGTTGAATTAATTTACTCAAGCCATTAATTAATTCATTCAAGTCGCTAATTATTCTATTGGAGGTTATTATGCAACGTTCAAAGGAGTTTCAATTTTTAATAGGAAATCATTTACACAATTCACTCTTAGCTGCTATTGAAGAGAATAACAACACTGACATTTCAATTGTAAAAAATAATCGAATCATAACGACAATATCGAAATCAAAGGCAAACGATTTAGCCAAGGCAATCATAGCACTTAATGATAACTACGGTGATAAAGTAGTTGGAGTAATTCTTCATGGCAGCTACGCTGTTAATAAAGCTAGAGAAGATAGTGATATTGATGTTTTTGTTTTAGTAAAAGAAAAAATGCAACAAAGTGATCTATGGAAGTTTAAAGCTCTCTTGGCAGATAGCATTGATATTCACTTTAGCACAGTTGACTACTTTTGGAATGTCAATAGTACTATACATCAAAACATTATGCGAAAAGGATTATTACTGTGGGTATCCTAATAAACTTTAGCTAAATAAAAAAGCTATCACTGCTAATGTCATAATAAACTTTAGCTAAGTAAGAAGGAGGTTATTACTATCACTGTGGGTAAATTAGATAACAGTTCTACATATTATGCTAAACCAAAACATCGCACTTATTTAGCAATGGCTAAAGAAAATTATAACTTCGTAAGACACGCTATTTCACATAATTATGCGACAAATTATACAGTTGTACAAGCAGCATTATCTGCCGTATTCTATTTTAAATACATCATCGATACTTTTGATATAAACGAAGAGAGTGTAGAAAAGCGTACAGAAGTTTTGCGAAGCAACAATTTAGCCACGTTACTTCATTACATTTCAAATGAAATGGAAATTCCAATTTCTGTTTCACTGCTATCTAAAGCTATTTCACTTACAAGTTATTATTTCGCTTTAGATGAGATAACAACAGACACTTTTGTAGCTACAAAGGAAGAAGTGCATTTTTGTTTTAAAAACTTGGAAGTGTGTAGAAAATGTGCATTGTCAATAATTGATGAGCTAGAGAAATCAACAAGAAATAACGATAATAAAATACCAGACGATGTTATTTGTTTTTGAAGACAATGAGTATACATTATAAAAGAAATTTATAAATAAATAATTCTAAAAACGCATTAGATTCAAAAGTCTGATGCGTTTTTATTTTAGTAAAGGAGGTAATTAAAAATGGCAGTAATAGGTGCTATTCTTGGTGACATTGCAGGCTCATTCTATGAATTTTACAGACCAAAAGATTTAGATTGGAAACACTGCGAACTATTTACTAAACAGAATTTCTACACTGACGATACAGTTTTAACTTTAGCATGTAAACTAGCTATTCTGAAAGATAATCCGTTCTCGGAAGCCTATACCACTTTAGCCCAGAAATATCCAGATGAGAGCTACGGTGGTCTTTTTAAAGATTGGCTAAAGAGAGGTTCTAAAGAACACACCAATAGCTTTGGCAATGGTTCTGCAATGCGATGTTCATTCATTGGAGAGCACTTTAGCCAAGAAAGCGATGTTATTAAATACGCAATCAAATCAGCCGAATGCACTCACGGTCATCCTGAAGGAATAAAAGGTGCAGTCGTTACCTCAAAGTGTATTTTCATGGCAAAAACTGGTGCTTCGAAAAATGAAATATTACAATACGCAGTCTCCCAATATCCTAGTAGTCAATATCAATATGGAACAGATTTAGCTTTAGCCCAGTACCGAAATAATTACAAATGGAATTCTCTGTGCCAAGACAGTGTGCCAGTTGCAATCCGTTGTTTTATTGAAAGTGAGAACTATGAAGGCTTTTTAAGAAATGTACTCTCATTTGATTGTGATACAGATACTATTAGTGCAATAGGCGGAGGTATAGCCGAAGAGTTCTACAAAGGGACTGGATTTAATGATGATGAATTACTAGAGAAGTATTTGGACACATATTTATTAAACATTGTAAATCTTTAACAGAAAAGAAAGTGCAATGATGAAAATGAAGTACAATGGCGAAAGGAAAGTACAATGGGGAAACGTAATTTTACATTAAATTACACAGAAGAAGAATTACAAGCCTGGCAAGAATATCTGTTGCAATGTATAAATTCCAGAGTTTCAGACAGAGTTTCAGATACCGCTTTAGACAAGATTAAAAGTAAAAATGAATTAGAATTATCCAAAGATTTAGCCAAGCAATTAAATAATTTTGAAAAAGAAGTTAACACTCAATCGTACACTTTAAGACAGTTATGCAAAAAGACAGAAAAAGAGATTTTAATACTTAATACACTAAATCGAAACTTGTACAGGGAATTGAAGAAATGTACGAATGTTGAAAACTTTTTCAAATGTTATAAAAAGCTAAAAGAAAATCAGGAGAAGATTAAAAAGCTATCAAACTATCTTGATAATCCAGAATTGGCTTTATTTCTATCTGACAAAATGTGTTTGGAGGTGCTAAATGATTTCTTACGCACAACTTCACGATTAAGTGAAAATAAAAGTCTCTGGTTTAGCCAAGTTTCACATCACTTTGATGAAATGAACGAAACACAAATAGCTTTAGCTTGTACTTTAGCAAAGATCTTTGAAAATAACTAAAATAATGTTTTTATAGCTACACAATTTCACTTCTTTAGCATTTGTAATTACTTCTTTCCAAATGAATTAAAAAACCATTCTATAAGTAATATTAATTATAAAAAATTATAAGTTAAGAGAAAAAATTCTAGTTTTACTAATCTTTAAATTGGAAAGCAGAATTGGAGTATTACTAACGTTTTTGGCTAAACGTATTTAACTGATTTGCGTAACAGTGAGAGATAGTCGGAATTTGTCCTCAGTTAAATTGAAAGTTACAAATAGTTTAGCCTTAGACAGGGAGGTCTCAGACCTCCCTTTACAAGAAAGGAAAAGAGAATGGAATTTTTTTTATGTGATTTGTTAGAGGACTCTTCGAGGAAATCAAGAGTTAACTTTTACAATGCTTTTGACCAACACATCGAAATCGAAAGTGAAATTAGTGCTGATGTCTTGCTTACTTGCGTTGATTACTGCTTAGTGAGAAGAAAATACAAATTAACCACAAGCGAAAAGAAATGGTTAGTTAAAGCGTTGGAAAAGTGTAATGCAGAAAGCTTTAGACTAGCTTTAACCGAGTCAAGAAAAATTGCAAATAGAGCTATCAAAGTATTAGAGTTTTTAGATTACAATAAATTTTCAAGAAGCATTGAACATCGTGTGATTGTCAAAGATTTAAGAAATGGCAGTCTAACAACAGTTAAACAAATTATTAAACAGAAGCTAAGTGGTGAGGGTGGGGCCGGTGTTGCACAAGTTTTAGACAAGCTACCATCATTGTTTTGGAGTAATTTAGAACTGTTAGAAAAGAGCCTTAGTGATGAGGAGTTACTTAGAATTGGAAAAGAGCTATGCAACAGATTTAGCACAGCAGACTTAGTTTCAATCTTAACAAAAGAGGAAAATAGAGTATTGCATGAAATTCTAAAAGAACATTTAGCAAAGCTTAATCTTGGAATTAGAGGAAAGCGAACTAAGTTTAACTGGGAAAACTACAGTCCAGAATTTTCTTACTGGAACGAGGTAGTAGCAAATACAATTTCAGATGACACAAGGTGGATTAGAGTAAAACTGCAGTGGAAAGACACAGTAGTAAATAGTATTGACTTAATCACTACAAAAGAAGATGGTCATCTCACAATTTTAGGACATGGAGAGGAGAGAGAAGAGCTTCTTAGTTCTAAAGACAATTGTGGTGTTAGGTGTGCTGAGTGGGTTGATTTAGATTTAGCCAAGGTCAGCGGTAAATTTAATTTCAATGCACATTTGTATTCTGGTAGAAATAGCTTTAGACAAGTTAATGAGTGCATTCTTAAAGTAGAAAAATTAATAGAACTTGGTGGAGAAAGCATTGAAAGCTTAATAGAGTGGAGATTAATGAATGATTCTGGTTTTGTAGATCTAGGAACGTTAAGCACTAGTGATAGAATTTTTGCATGGAGAGGTAAAAGTACTAAGTACAATGTTTCTAAAATCTTGACAAAACAAAGGGAACTAAACTACTCGTTAAAGGATTTGATAGACGATGTGGTTGAACAACAAAATCTTACAGTCGTAAAGAATGGAGAAGATTTTACAATAGTTTTGTAAGATGTAAAAGTCATTCAGAACTTTAGCCCAGTTAGGGTATACTGTATTTTTCTCTGAGTAACCATCGTTACGGTCATTCTGCTAGTATTTACTAGCTTTCAGAGATGATAAGTTTCATAGCTTACCATCTCTTTAGCCCAATTCCCCGGTTGGGCTTAGCAGTGCTGTCTTGCCACAGCAACTATCTTGAAGGTATTTGTATCCCCGCACATTTACAATACTTTCTCCAAGCCTCAGCATTACGCTGGGGCTTTTTACATTTCAAATAGTATACAAATAAAAATAAATTAAGCTTAATTGGAGGTGGTTTCCTTGTGCTAATAAAGTTATACTAGTTAAATTTGAAAAACTAAAAGGAGAGTGATAGGTATGCGAATGAAATTTTCTTTACAAAGATTTGTTGGTTTTTTGTGCATTACAGCATTAGCTGTGATAAGTGCTTTGAGCTTTAGCCAAGCATCTCAAGTTTACGCAAGTACTACTGCTAAATTAGGGATTAAAACAGCTAATCATGGTAGTATTTCTGTAACTGGTAATTCTGTTAGTAATCGAAGTGTGGGAAAAGATTACATAACATACGATGTTATAGAGGGACAATCTGTAATGGTAAAAGCACTTCCAAATGAAGGGTATCATTTTGAAGAGTTTCAAATCACTGACAACACTGGTAAAGATGTAACAAGTAAATTAAAAATTACAAAAACCGAACAGAGTATTGAATTCACAATGCCAAACTGGGAAGTTAAATTAGCTGCAAGCTTTGCTGTAGGAGAACCTAAAGAGGAAGATGATTCCACTTTAGCCAAGTCCAACACTACAAGTAAGGTAGACACCAGTACAACGAGTGAAACAACTACAAAGAAATCATTAGACTTTGACACAGATAATTTAAACGATTACACAGATGTTACTACTGTAGATCCAGCAGACATTGCTATCCTTACCGATAAAGGAGTAAGCTTAATGCGAGTTGGTGAACAGGGTGTTAGCTCAGGTGCACATTTATCTGTTAGCGTTAAAGCCGACAAAACAACCGGTGGAACTTACAACTCCGAAACAATGAAGTACGAAGGTGAGAGAACTCCTGGTATTTACAAGTATCCAGATGTTATCACATACAACATTATTGTTAAAAATTATGGTGATACAGATTTACACTATGTCAAAGTAACCGACACAATTAGTGAAGAATTAAAGAATTCAGTTAATGTCGGAACAATTAAGTTTGACTTACAAAAAGGGTACTATGTAACCACTGATACCGGTGAACAAATATTTGTTTCCGTTGATGGTGATAGTGGCAGCAGCAGTGACAATACTCCAAGCACTTCAGACACTTCTAGTGATTCTAACACTTCATACAGTGCAGGAGCTTTAGCCAAGTCCCTCACGATTGATAAAATCCAGGCAGGCAAAAGCGTTAATTTAAAACTTACAATGACAGCAAGAAAAGATATTAAGAGAGCTTTAAATTTAAAAAATAGTGTAAATGTCACTGCAAGTGTGATTGAAACTGCAAATGACAATAGTGGAAATGCTAATGGTGGAGACGGTGGAAATGCTAATGATGGCACAACAGAAGGTAAAGACGACACCTCTACAGAGAAAAAGAATGATACCACAGAGGAAAAGAGTGACGCCACCACTGAGAACACTTCCAACGCAACAGATACTGCTAAAGGTGCTTTAGCTCAGGCAACTTCTGCCGAAGACAATACTACTAAAGGCGGCAACTCAAATGCAGGAAACACTGCTAATAACACCTCTAAGATTGTTGCACTTCCAGTTGATGAAGCAATGCACAATGATACAGAAATTATTAGTATTGGTAAGTATGCTGTACATTATCCACAAATGTCTGTAAGTATGACAGCTGATAAAACTAATACAGGAACAACCAATAAGGATGGAGTAATTGGTATTGGTAAAACTGCAGGAATCTACAAAGCAGGAGATTTAGCCAAGTTCACCATCACGGTTAAGAACGAAGGCAACGTGGCTTTACATGATGTTACGTTGTCTGACGCTGTTAGTGATGCTCTTAAAGCTGTTTTGCTTACAGGAACAGATGGGTACTACTTTGACAAAACAGCAACCATTACAGATTCAACAGGACAAGAAAGTACAGACAATGTTACTACAAGTGGACAGAACACAGCTGTACTAAGTCAGCTAAATTCTGGTGCGACTGCAAAGCTTACATTTTTAGCAAAGATTAAATCAGATGCTAAAGAAGCCAAACAGTTAGTGAATAAAGTATCACTTACAGCTAAATGGGCTAACATTGAAAATGGTACAACCCAGTACGAAGTTGTTGAATCCGATTTAGCCAAGCACACTGCAGAAGATGTAATTAATGTTGTTGGTACACCTAAGATGGCTGTTGGTCTTTTAGCTAACAAAACAACTGGTGTGACCTTTAACAACGGTAAGTACGAAGGTACTAAAATTGCTGGTAACTACGTAGCTGGTGATAGTGTTGAGTACAAGGTAACCGTTTCCAACTTAGGTGGTACAACATTGTACAATCTCAAACTAACAGGCACACCATCAGTGGACTTACAGAAAGCATTGAACAACGATGTTACTTTCTCCAATGTTGGTACTGCCACAACTACGGCAGGTAATGAAGTCAAGGTGACTAGTGTTGCTAACAACATCGTTTCGCTTGATAAGTTAAATGCAGGAGATAGTATTACTTTAACAATAAAAGGAACTGTTAAAAGAAACGCCTCCATGTTCTTTGGAGCAGAGTGTAGTGTTAAGCTAGAAGCACAGTACGATGATTTAGCCAAGTATCCTTCGCAGAACTTGGTAGCACTGACAGCAGACTCTGATAGCGATAAGATTAATGTACCAGGCAATCCGTCAGGAACAATCTCGCTCACAGCGGACAAGATTGGTAATACAAGTAACGACGCTACAGCAGATGTAGTTGGAATCGCATACAAACCAGGCGACACCGTTAAATACGCACTCACAATCAAAAACACAGGTACGTGTGATCTTAAGAATGTTCTTCTCAAAGGAACGCTTGATAATCGCTATGCTAAAGTAAGTGGAAGCAATACCTTTAGCCAAGCCAAAACACTCACAAGTACAAACGGTAAGGCAATTAAGTTTGAAAAGAAAGGAACCTCTTTAGCCCAGATCGACACCCTCGGTGTGGGAGATAGCGTTTCAATTCCTTTCTCTGTAACATTAAAGAAAGATTGTGGAAATCAGTTTAGACTAGCAAACAAAGTTGTAATGTTACCTTACTACAGCATTGGTGGAAATGCACTTGCAAGCACAGACTCTAGTTTTGCAGAAACAGAGATCAATGTTGTTGGAGACGGTTCAGTCTCTGTTGGAATTTTAGCCAATAAAACTAAAGGTAAAAAACTTAACGAAAAGACTGGTCGTTACGAAGGCACAGCCACAGAAGGTACATACCAGACAGGCGATGAGATTGACTATACTGTTACAGTAACAAACACAGGTAAGTCTGATCTTTACAATGTTAGACTTGAAGACGTTCTTTCCGATAAGCTCAAAGAGATGGTAGAAGAGGACGCTGGTTTTGTAATTCCAGAAACAGGGGAAATCACTACTAAAAATGGTAAAATAGTGACAATTGGTAATGCAGAGGTTTCCTACAACGAGAACTACAAGGCTAAGTATGAGAACGATTCCATTTTAGCTCAGGAAGAAAACTCTACAGGAAGTACAACCACAACGCAGTCTACACAGGCTACTACATCAACAACTACTGAACAGACTTCAACGGAGAAGTCTACGCAGGCTACTGAGAACATGGAGTCTACAGAGACGACCGAATCAGAAAAGACTACTGAGTCAACAACAGTCGGAGGGGCGTTAATAGTAAACGCAGCAGAAGCAAGCACGCAGTCTAGTGGTAGCACAACACTCACAACAGATTCAGACTTGTTAAATAAAGCCTTCAACGGTAATGGAACAACCACGAGCCTTGACAACACTGGAAGCAATAATGGAACAACTGGCGGTAATGGCGGTAATGGTACAACTAGTGGTAATGGCAGTACTGGTACAACTACAGGAACTGATTCTACTTTAGCCCAGGGAGTCACTACAGCAAGTACAGATGAACCTTTTAGTGTTCAATTAGTCTCAAGTGGTACTGACAATGGAGAGTCCGGACAGGTTCTCACTTTAGCACAGTTACCAGCAAACGACTCAGTTCAGTTACACTTCAAGGTTAAATTAAATTCAAAAGCAACAACAGCAAAGGGTCTAGAAAATACAGTAAAAGTAACAGCTTCTAAGCTCTCTGCAAACACAACTCTTGAAGCACTTAAGAGTGATAAAACAATGGAAGATTCAGACAAGATCTCCGTTGAAAGCTCTGCATCCTTACGCATTGCAAAATTAGCAGACAAGACTAAAGGAGTTACACTTAAAGACGGTCGTTACGAAGGTACTAAAGTAACAGCAAAGTACGGTCCGGATTCTACTGTAAAATACAAAATCACAGTAACTAATTTAGGAAGCAACACAGCCACAAATCTCTTAGTAACTGAGGAACCAAGCGAACAGCTTAAAGAAATCAGTAAGTGGGGCAAGTTTAGCCAAGGAAGTTCTGTTAAGACTAAAAATGGCAAAACAGCCAAAGTTACTGTAGATGGTGTTACAGCAGTAATTGACAAATTAGCATCAAAAGACAGTCTTGAATTGGAGTTCGATGTTAAGTTAAAGAAGGATGCAACTAATGCAGTAAATCTTAACAATTCTGTTAGTATCTCAGGTAATTACGTTGTAAATGGACAAGAAGTCGCAATGACAACAACTGATTTAATGTCTGATAAAGATGCTATTAGCATTGATAAAACTGTCAAACCATCAGGTAATGAAAAGAAAAAGAACAAGAATGGTAAGAATGGGAAGAATGGGAAGAACGGTAATGGTACTGACTCCTCCAAGAATGGAGCAAACGGTAAAGGAAAGACTAGCAATGGAACTAAAACAGGTGACAATAGTCCAATAGGTTTACTGTTAGCTATCATGGTAGTGTGTGCAGGAACAGCTGTCGTTACAGTACTTTTCAGACGTAAAGAGCGTTAGGCTTTAGCCAAGATCCCAAACTGAGCAGGGCAGGAGAAGAGACTGATGGTCATGTCTCTTCTCATTTTAAGAATAGTAGTCTAGGTTAGTGTCACAACTAACCTAGATTTTTAACAAATAAAAATTAATAGCAGGTCAATCGTTGTAAAATGTTGCAATAATTAATAGGAGATCGTTAGTCTAAAAACATAGATAGATTAACATTGAGTTATAAAATTTTAATAAAACGATAGGAGGATACATGATGGATGTAACAATTAATTTAAAACAGATTTACAAATTTAATGGGGATGATGTCATAGTTGTTGGTATCTCTAAGGTTGAGCAGCTCTCTAAAATGAGAGACATTGGGTGCATTGGTACTAATAAGTTTAAATCACTTTCAATAACACCAAATGACAATAAGATTAAAAAGGAATCTGTAATTTTGTTTAGCAACTCTAGTGAAATGTATCACAATGTTGCAACGGTTTCAGAGGACATTGTAGTCTACAAAAGTTTGACAGACATGGAAGGTGCTAAGTGTGTTTGTATTAGTACATTCCTTAATGGACTGAAATAGGAGGAATTAAGTGATAAAAAGCTATCGTAATTTGTGTAGTGTCGAGGTACAAACGATTGAAGCAAAAGGTAGCTATTGTAGTTTAACAGGCTTTAGCCAAGACAACAGTGACGAAGTCTGCTTTAGCCCAGCACATTACAGTAAAATAAGTCTGCAGTTAAACAATTGCAAAGCAGCAATCGTAAAAAAGTATTTTGGCAAAAGTAGCGGAAGATTGAGTGTATTGGAGGGTTCCACATTAACAAAGATAGAAGGTATTGGTAATTTTCAATCATTGTGTACAAATCAGCACATTTATTTGTTGGAACTCGATAATTCAGAAATCTTTGTTAGTCCTAGATTTTTTCTTGGATATGTTGGCAATGTAAGTATAAGTAGTTTTAGCAGTTTAGCTAAGGGAGTTAAAGCAATTGTTCCTGTGACAAAAGTTAGTAAGGCAGGAGGTGCAGAGACTATTGCAGGACTGGGAAATTTCCTACAGCACTGTACTTCTTACACATTAGACAAACTTCATAAGAATTTTATTGTTTTAAAAGGAAGCGGTTTTGTAATCTTGACATTTCCATTCCCTTTAACTTTCTTACAAGAAACAGAACAGACAAATGATTCTATTACTGCTAAAACAAAGAATTTAGTATACTTTACTGCACCGAACAAAGTTGTTTTTAGTGAAAACAACAGTTTGTGTACTATCAACGGTCAGTGCAAAATTTGTACAAGTATGATTGAATTATGATTAAAGAGAATAATAAAAGGAGATAATAAAATGACAGTAGATGATTTTTTAAGAAGTGTTATTGTAGCTTTAGAGGATCAGGCAGAGAAACAGGCAAAGCGGATTTATGCCCGATACTACCTGGGAATGACGGTAAATGAAATTGCCGAAGTAGAAGGTGTAGACCCAAGCCGTGTCCGAGACAGTATCCGCCGTGGATTAAAGCAGCTTGTAAAATATTTTTGATAAAATTTCATTTGATGCGCCTGTTTTTTGCCTTTTTTGTCAGTGTTAATAAGAAGGACAAGTTTTCCTCCTTCATCAGTACATTGACAATCGAATAGACAGCACAACAGGTACATAACCCATGTACGAGCGAATATGAAACGCCGCGAAGATGGAGCAGTCAGGGAGGTGATGAAAGAACTGCTTCGGAGCGATCTACGATTTCATAAAACGGATTGTGGCAGATTCATGCCAAAACACCTCGCGGAATAGTGATGTGTGAACAGTAACCAAAAGTTTGACTTGATTCGAAAAAGTATATTGAGTATATTGCAAACAAAAAATGCATATGATATAATGCCAGTAGGCAAAATGATAAGGTTAAATTCATTTATAACACAGCAAAAGCCCCAGAGTTGCGACCTCTGAGGCTTTTTTATTCCGTTTGGGCAGGGTGGCTTATTCCCCCAGGCTGGCTACCAGCTGCTATTTTCTATCCAACCATTTGCAAATGTAGTAGGCGATTACACTTGCCAAGATAGAAAGCATAAATGATAAGATCATATCCATTTACAACACACCCCCTTTCTGCACCTGTCTAGGGGTGGTAGCTCAACTATTATATCATAGAACAATGTGTACAGAAAGACTATACTTGAAATATATACTGGGATAGTGGTGTGTGAACAGTAACTATGTTACAATTAAGTCTGTAATTATTATTAGTCTTTGACATTCCCGCATCTTTTTGATACTATAGAATCAGTAAAAAACTAGCAGACCTCCCATGGGAGAAATCCTATGGGAGGTTTTTGTAACGAGGTGAGGTGTATAATGAAAAAAGAAAACAATTCTGCACATAACCATAACAGAGGAAGCTTTTCCGGAAGGATTGGTTATGTGCTGGCAGTTGCAGGTTCTGCAGTAGGACTGGGAAATATCTGGAGATTTCCATATCTTGCAGCGAAATATGGAGGCGGAATTTTCCTGCTGATCTATATTCTTCTGACAGCGTCATTTGGTTATGTACTGATCATGTCAGAAACAGCCCTTGGACGAATGACCAGAAAGAGTCCGGTAGGTGCATTTGAGCATTTTGGAAAAACGAAATCATTCAAAATCGGCGGATGGTTAAATGCAGTGATTCCAATGCTGATCGTTCCTTATTACAGTACGATTGGCGGATGGGTAATTAAGTATCTTGTGGAATATTTCAAAGGAAATGTCCAGGCAGTAGCGGAAGACGGATATTTTGGAAACTTTATTTCCGATTCCTGGCAGGTGGAACTCTGGTTTCTGGTATTTGCGGCGCTTGTATTCATCATCATTCTCGGTGGTGTACAGAACGGTGTAGAGAGAATGTCAAAGATCATGATGCCGGTTCTGGTAGTTCTGGCAGTCGTAGTTACAATCTATTCTGTCACACGTCCGGGCGCTGTTGAAGGTGTGAAATATTTCCTGATCCCGAATGTGAAAAATTTCTCCTGGATGACAGTAGTAGCAGCGATGGGACAGATGTTTTATTCTTTGTCCATTGCAATGGGAATCCTGTATACTTACGGTTCCTATGTCCGTAAAGATATGGATATCGAGAGATCTACCACACAGGTTGAGGTTTTTGATACAGGTATCGCAATCCTTGCAGGTCTGATGATCATCCCGGCGGTATTTTCATTCTCCGGTGGAAATCCTGAAACACTTCAGGCAGGACCATCTCTGATGTTTATCACATTGCCAAAAGTATTTGCAAGTATGGGATTTGGTACTGCAACAGGAATCGTATTCTTCATACTTGTATTACTTGCAGCTCTGACAAGTGCAGTTTCCCTGATGGAAACCAGTGTTTCCACATTCATGGACGAACTTCACTGGAGCCGTAAGAAATGCTGCGGTCTGATGGTTGTGATCATGATTGTACTTGGAACCGCATCTTCCATGGGATATGGACTTCTGGATTTCATTCGTATCTTTGGAATGAACTTCCTTGATTTCTTCGATTTTATGACAAACTCAGTAATGATGCCGTTGGCAGCACTTGCAACCTGTATTCTGATTCTTCGTGTTGTTGGTATTGATGGAATGGAAAAAGAAATTGAACAGTCTTCTCCATTCCGCAGAAAGAAACTGTACAGAGTATTTATCAAATACTTTGCAACGATTTGTCTGATTATTATTTTGCTGAGTTCTATTGCAAACGTTTTGGGAATTATCAGTATGTAAGAAAACTTATAACTTCTTCTAAGTGGATTGAGTAAATAATCTGAAATCTGCTTAGGAGAAGTTTTTCTTATATTTGAGGTATTATTTTTATGATGTAGAATATTGTCCAAAATGGGAGATACGGGAGAATAATGCATTGGAGTGTGGTCATAGATCATTGAAAAAATAAAATCAGGAAATTATGATAATGTAGGGGAATGCCAGTATGCGATACCATCACATTGGGATATGGGAAAGGTATATAAGAGATTTTTTACAGACATGCAATGGAAATTGATAAGATTTTCCGCTATAATAGAATAGTTAACCGGAATATGAGTGGAAATCGTATTCTGGTAATCTCAGAAAATAAGGAGGTCTTCACATGGCTTATTTAAGAGAAAACATCAAGAAACTTGGATTTGGCCTGATGCGTCTGCCGAAATTGGAAGGCGACGTGATTGATATTGAGCAGACCAAAAAGATGGTAGACCTGTTTATGGATGCAGGATTTACTTATTTTGATACAGCCTGGGCCTATGCAGGCAGCGAGGATGCCATCCGCCAAGCACTGGTAGAGCGTTATCCGAGAGAGAAATTCCAGCTTGCTACAAAGAACGCAGCATGGATCAACTGCAAGACAAGAGAAGAAGCAACTGCACAGTTCACCAGGAAGAATGGCTGGTAGGCAAACATGGCAGGAAATCTGCCAATGAATGTGTGAAATGTGGTAAGTGCGAAGAAGTATGTCCGCAGCACATTAAGATCAGAGATGAGCTGGAGAAAATTGCAGCAGAACTTTTGGGGTAAATTGCTATAGATAAGAGTAGAAAAGAGGAGTGAAACATGAAATTCGATAAAGAGAAAATGCGCTTATACGCAATAACGGATCGTCACTGGCTTAATGGGCGGAGCCTTAAGGAAGTGGTAAAGGAGAGTCTGGATGGAGGCGTAACCTTTCTGCAGCTCAGAGATAAAAATTCAGATGATGAAACTTTCCTGCAGGAAGCAGCTGAACTTCAGGAATTATGCAGAGATTATAAGGTACCTCTGATCATAAATGACAATGTGGAAATTGCTTTGAAGATGAATGCAGATGGTGTTCATGTAGGGCAGAGTGATATGGAAGCAGGTGCTGTGCGTGAGAAACTTGGACCGGATAAAATCCTGGGAGTTTCGGCACGAACGGTAGAGCAGGCATTGCTTGCACAGGAGCGTGGTGCAGATTATCTGGGGGTGGGTGCAGTATTTGCAACCGGTTCAAAAGCAGATGCGGCAGAACTTCCCCATGAAACACTGAAGGCAATCTGTGAAGCGGTATCTATCCCTGTGGTGGCAATCGGGGGGATCACAGCAGAAAATATATCTCAGCTAAAGGGAACAGGGATTTGCGGTGTGGCAGTGATCAGTGCCATTTATGCTCAGAATAACATTAAAGAAGCAGCAGAAGAACTGAAAGAGGCAGTAGATAAGATTGTATTATAGCAGA
>OLOP01000653.1_pt1 | contig 26226 bp, 14 predicted proteins | sample 1672381 | NCBI WGS metagenome assembly OLOP01 (sample SAMEA3136678, study PRJEB25190) | human gut metagenome | biome: human gut; feature: human-associated habitat; material: faeces | place: Austria | collected 2013 | reverse complement strand
GTACGCAAAATTTACTCGCAAATCACTCTTGTTCAATTATGCGGTATTGCCTTAATTATTTTAGGGGAACAAAAATATGATCAAACGCATTATTTCCTGTATTGTAAGCACGGTCATCGTGCTCGGTGCCACCATCGCGTATGACCGCACGCCTGCATGCCGCATTGCCGTGATGGAGCAGGTGCCGACACAGCTGGCTTCCGTTCTGCCGCGTGCTGCCTCCTATGAACTGGAGCTGCGCACGGAAGAAGGCAACCGCAGCTACACGGTCAACTGCCATGACAAGGACGGCAGCACCTTCCGCTCCTACACCATGCAGACCGTGGAAGGTCAGGAGGAGCCGCTCAACTTCACCTACACAGACTACACCTACGACGAAAACGGCAACTGCACAGATGCCATCACCACCGACAAGACCAACAACTCCACCTCGGAGTATCGCCGCAGCTATGACGACAAAAACCGCGTTCTGCGCACGGAAAACTACGAGGACGGCGAACTTTCGGTCTCCTCCGAGACTGTTTACACCGAGGTTGACAACGGTCAGTCCTCTGCCGTCAACACGGTTTACGACGCAGACGGCAACGAGCTGATGGTCGTCCGCATGGGCATGAACACCAACGGCGACGTGCTGTCCTCCCGCACCTACGAGGGCGAGGACAATATCACCTCCTCCACCGACAACCGCTACGACAGTCAGGGGCGGCTCATCCAGTCGGTCACCGTAGACGAGAGCGGCGTCGTGTTCGAGGTGCTCACTGTGTACTCGGTGGACGGCAAAACGCAGACCACCCGCTCGACCATCGAAGGCGGCACCCTCTCGACCGATACCCGTACCTTTGATGATAACGGCAATCTGGTCTCCATGCACCAGACCGACAGCGACGGCTACGCAAGCGATACCACTTATACACAGTTTAAGTGACCTGTCGCGGAACTTTAATCCGCAGTGAAAACCACCCGTTCGGGTGGTTTTTCCTTTTTTTCGGACATACTATTATCAGCTATACACCGACCATTTCTCCCTATTTGTCGGTTTTCCGCTAAACTCCTGCAAAATTCCTGTCTGGATATTGCTTTTTCTCGGTCAAACAGCTATAATCGCTATATGCGTATCAAGACTGTGTCAACAGAGCACAGCTATAGAGAAATAGATCGGAGGTGCGCTATGCGCATCATTATTGTAGGCTGCGGCAAAGTCGGCTCGGAGCTGGCCGGACAGCTCAGCGCGGCCGGACACGACCTGACACTGATTGACCTGTCCGAACGCCGTCTGGATGAACTGTCCAACACATACGACCTTGCTACAGTAAAGGGCAGCGGCACCAGCTATCACGTTCTGCGGGAAGCCGGCGTGCAGGATACCGACCTGCTAATCGCCGTTACCACCCATGACGAAATCAATCTGCTTTCCTGCCTGATCGCTCGTAAAGCATCCGGCTGCCACGCCATTGCGCGTGTGCGCGATCCGGAATATGTATCCGACCTCGGCTTTATCCGCGATGAGCTGGGTATTTCGATGGTCATCAACCCCGAGCTGTCCACCGCGCGTGTTGTTTCGCGTCTGATCCGCTTCCCGTCGGCCATTCGCGTCAGCACGTTTGCCCGCGGACGCATCGAGCTGCTCGACCTCAAAATCCCGCACGAGTCCCGCCTGGACGGTATGGCGGTCTGCGAGGTCAATCCGCTGCTCCGCACGGACGTGCTGCTGTGTATGGTCCGCCGCGACGGCCAGACCTATATTCCCAAGGGTGACTTCATCCTGCGCGAAAACGACAACATCACGGTTATCATTCCGCGCCATGAGCAGAACGAATTTTTCGAGAAGGTCGGTCTGCCGGTCAAGCGCATTTCCTCCGCGATGCTGGTCGGCGGCGGCAAAATCTCGTACTTTCTTGCGAAAATCCTGCTGGATTCCGGCATTTCAGTCAAGATTATCGAAAACAAACTCGAACGCTGCGAAGCACTGTCCGAAATGCTCCCGCACGCGACCATCATCTACGGCGACGGCACCGACCGCAACCTGCTCGATGAGGAGGGGCTGGCAACCTGTGAGGCCTTCGCGGCTCTCACCGGCATGGACGAGGAGAACATCCTGCTTGCGCTGCACGCCGGCCGTCATTCCCGTGCGAAGCTGTTCACCAAGGTCAACCGTGTGAACTTCGAGGAAGTCATTGCCAGCATGCCGATCGGCAAGGTGATTCGCCCCAAGCAGACCACCGCCGAGCTGATCAGCCAGTACACCCGCGCGATGCAGAACTCGATGGGCTCCAACGTGGAGACCCTGCATCAGCTGGACGGCGCAGAAGCGCTTGAGTTCCGTGTTGCGGCGCACCATCTCACCGGTGTTCCCCTGCAGTATATGCCGATTCGTCCGGATGTTCTGCTGTGCTGCATCAACCGCAGAGGCAAGCGTATCATTCCGCGCGGCCACGATGTGCTGCATGAAGGCGATACGGTTATCGTCGTTTCCACCTTCGAGGGCATGAACGACCTTCAGGATATCTTCCTGCCGACAGCCGGAGGGCGCGAAAAATGAATTTCGCAATCGTCCGCTATCTGATCGGCTGGCTGATGGGCATTGAGTCCCTGTTCCTGCTGCTGCCCGCGTTTACCGCGGTCATTTACCGTGAACCCGAGCTGCCTGCCTATATCGCCACCGCACTGATTTGTATGGTCGGCGCAGGCATTCTGTGTGAATACAAGCCGAAAAACACCAAGTTCTACGCACGCGAAGGCTTTGTGGCAGTCGCGCTGTGCTGGCTGGTGCTGGCCGTGACCGGTGCCCTGCCGTTCGTGCTCAGCCGCGAGATTCCGTTCGCAGTAGATGCGATTTTCGAGGCCGCATCCGGCTTTACCACCACCGGCGCTACCATTCTCGGCGATGTGGAGGCGCTTTCGCATGCCTCTATGCTATGGCGCTGCCTGATGCACTGGGTCGGCGGCATGGGCATTCTGGTGTTCATGCTGATCGTCCTGCCGCTGGCAGGCGGTCAGACCATTTATCTGATGCGCGCGGAAAGCCCAGGACCCTCGGTCTCCAAAATATCGCCGCACATGCGCGATACCGCGCTTATCCTGTACGCGATTTACTTTGGACTGACCGTTCTGCAGATCATTCTGCTGCTGTTCGGCGGCATGCCAATGTTCGACGCCATCTGCGTTTCGCTCGGCACGGCAGGCACCGGCGGCTTCGGCAACTGGAATAATTCCATCGCGCACTACGACAGCGCCTACCTGCAGAATGTCATCTCGGTCTTTATGATCCTTTTCGGCATCAATTTCAACGCATATTTTCTGCTTTTGACCCGTAAATTCAAGCAATTATTCAAAATCGAGGAGATTCGCGTGTACCTCGGCGTGATTGCCGTATTTACCACGCTGATCGCCTTCAACGTGCGCGGCTGCTTCGGTTCGCTGCGCGAGAGCTTCCACCATTCCCTGTTTCAGGTTGCGTCTATCATCACGACCACCGGTTTTTCAACCGTGGACTTTAACCAGTGGCCTGCATTCAGCAAGCTGCTGCTTGTGCTGCTGATGTTCATCGGCGCGTGTGCCGGTTCGACCGGCGGCGGCATGAAATGCTCGCGCATCCTGCTGCTGTTCAAGGGCGTAAAGAAGGAAATGATGTCGCTGATTCATCCGCGTCTGGTGCGCGTGCATAAAATGGACGGACAGCGCGTCCAGCATGAGGTCATGCGCTCGGTCAACGCCTTTCTTGTGGCATATCTGATCGTCATTGCCACTTCCATCCTCATTGTCAGTCTGCACTGTGAGGATATGGTAACCAGCTTCACCTCGGTCGTTACCTGCATCAATAACGTCGGTCCGGGACTCAATCAGGTCGGTCCTGCAGCCAACTTCGGTGCACTGCACCCGCTGAGTAAAATCGTGCTGACTTTCGATATGCTCGCCGGTCGTCTGGAGCTGTTCCCCATGCTTCTGCTGTTTGCGCCGGAAACGTGGAGAAGAAACCGATAAAAAAACTGCCGCTAAACGTATACCGTTTAGCGGCTTTTGCGATGTCGAACGACCACGAATCGTTCCGGTGCTCCACCGACACACCCGAATCGCGGTGTTGCCTTAATCTATCGACAGATGCTTTTTCAGTGCCTTCACATAGGAGTCCGCATAGCGGCTGAATACCACGTTTTTCTTGCGGATGAGACCAATGCGCATGCTGCCTTCCATCTCGAGCGGCCGCGCGATAATGCTCGGACTGTTCAGCTTACGGTCGATAATGCCCGAGCTGACCGTAAAGCCGTTCAGTCCGATCACCAGACTGAACAGTGTTGCGCGGTCGCGGACCTGAATGGTTTTCGGCATATCGAGCATGCTGAGCAGTTCCTCGGAAAAATAAAAGGAATTGCGGTCTCCCTGCTCAAAAATCAGATACGGATAGGGCTTCAGTTCATCGAGCGTGATGCACTTCCGGTCTGCGAGCGGATGGTCCTTATTGATGAACACATGCGGTGCGGCAGTGAACAGTTCCTCGAACACGAGCTCACTTTTGCGCAGCAGCTTGGAGAGCACGGTTTCGTTGCTCTCGGACAAATACAGCAGACCCAGCTCGCTTTTGCCCGACGCCACATCATCAATGATCTCACCGGTCTGTGTTTCCCGCAGGATAAAACCGTACTGGTCCGCGTCGTACTCCTTGACAACCTCGACGAATGCGTTCACCGCGAACGAATAGTGCTGACATGACACGCAGAACTTGGGCACGCGCTTTTTGCCCACGCCGAAGTGCTCCTGCATGATGTCTGCCTGCTCGAGCAGCATGCGCGCAAACGAAAGCAGCTCCTCGCCCTCCTGCGTAACGGTTACGCCCTTGTTTGAGCGCACAAAGGCGGTAACGCCCATCTCCTTCTCTAAATTGTGAATCGCGGCGCTCAAACTCGGCTGCGAGAGAAACAGCCGCTCGGCGGCGTCCGTAATGTTGCCGCATTCGGCCACAGTGACAAGATAGGTCAGCTGCTGCAGGGTCATAGGAAAAACCTCCGGGAAATAATCTGTATCTATTGTAGCATGTCTGTGCGGAAATACAATGCGGTTTCTTTATCTATTCCCGCAATTTCATGCTATGATAGAGACAAAGGAGCGTGTAAAAATGAAAAATGTACTGTTTTACGGCGATTCCAACACCTGGGGTTATCAGGGCGACGATCCCATGCACCGCCTGGACGAGGACAAGCGTTACACCGGTGTGGTTGCGGCTCAGTTCCCGGACGTGCACTTTATCGAGGAAGGTCTGTGCGGACGCACCATCTGCAGCACCGACCCGATTGATTACGGCCGAAACGGCATGGCAATGCTGCCTGCCCTGCTGGCAACGCACGATCCGCTCGACGTGATCGTTATCATGCTCGGCACAAACGACAGCAAGGCAATGTACGGCCACTCGCCGTTCACCATCAGCGATGCCATGGACCGCACGATCAAGCTGATGCAAAGTCCGCTTTTATGGTCAAATACCATGCAGAAACCGCAGATCCTTCTGGTTGCACCGCCAAAAATGGGCGAAAACCTTGCAGACAGCATCTACTACGGCATGTTTGACGAAAGCAGTGCCGCACTCATCCGTGCTCTGCCCGCACGGTTCCGCACGCTGGCAGAAAAGTACGGCTGCGCCTTCGTGGACGGCTCGGCTGTCACGGCGGCAAAGTGCTCGGACCAGATTCATCTGACCGCAGAGGAGCACGCCGTGCTCGGCAGGCTCATTGCGGACAAGCTGCGCGAGCTGCTTTAACCCCCTGCCCGAAAGCATTCGTCATCTTTTCCCCCGGTTTTGTCACCTGACAAAACCGGGGTGTTTTTTGCCGCATTTTATCCACAGCCTGTTGATAATTCCTGTGGATTGTGTGTCATTTTTTGCAGAATTTACGCGTAGTTCACTCTGTTTTTCCTATCGGTGTATTTCGTGTCGAAAATCGGACATTTCGTGTGCCCGACCGCACAGCAGGCTGCAAAGCTGCTATGATAAACGCAGGCAATTTTCAGTCTCTTTTCTGCAGGCGCGGCTCGTTCCACCGCACTGCAGAATGGGAAAAGGAGGAATATACCATGAAATTCAAACGCGGCATAAGCCTTGCTCTGGCACTGGCTCTTATCGCCGGCATAGGCGGCCCGCTTGATATCCGCGCAGCGGCGGCGGATACCGGCAGCTCGGACGCGCTTGCGGCGCTCGGTATTGATTCGAGCAAAGCGCCCGACGGCTTTAATGCCAACGACCCCAGCAACCCATACGGGCGCAATACCATCAAGGTTACGCCGGTGTACGAGCTGTATACCGTTGGTCTGACGAGTGATGTTCTGCCGTCGGATAAAATCGACCTGGACAAGCGTGAAAGCGCAGAGAAATGCGATACAAGCGTTTCCAAGTCCAACCAGAAGGACAATACCCTTCAAAGCACGCTGTACGGCAATGATGATAACACATCTACCAAGGCTCAGCAGTTTTTGACGACTAAAACCAATTCCAAGGAAATCTCCAAGGGTACTACCACCTCTACCGGCACATACGCACAGTTCCCGACAGGCAGCAAGGGCAATGACGGCTATGCCACCAAGGGCTATCTGACCGGCATGACCAATGCTACTACCGATTTGCAGGATGGTACCGATTACGCTATGGCAGACGTGGCCGCAGGCCATTTCACCTCGAGCAGTGACGCCAAGTCCTCGCAGACGGTCATGGTTTACGCCGGTGACCTGAGCGCGAAAGGCGGTCTGTACCTGCGATTCGGCGATGCTGAATCCGGCAAGTACGGCAAGCCGATCACGCTGCTGGACACCAGCAAGGAAATCGGCAACCCGAATCTGACCGACACCAGCGATGAAGGCAGCACGACCGCCAAAAAGGTCGAAAACTTCGCAGAAAACCCGTATCAGCTGAAAAACTACCTGCAGGTAGCTACCGGCGACTGGGACAACGACGGTAAGGACGAGGTTGCGGTCTATGTGCCGGAGGTCGGCAATTCCCGCATTGAGATTTACGACCTGCAGACTGAAGATTACTCCAATCCCTCTAACTGGAGACAGGCGTGGACGTACTTCTTCCATGAGGGCAGTGTCGTTTCCAACATGATCTCTCTCGTCAGCGGTGACGTCAACCAGGACGGCGTAGACGATCTCGCCTGCACCTGGGGTTACTACTACGGTCCGCAGCAGAACGCAGGCTCGCGTGCCGTTGTAATGTTCGGCTCCACGAGCGCGCACATGCTGCAGAGCTCGCAGGAATTCCCGCTGACCTACGAGGGCAGCAATCTGGTCCGCGCATCCTTCGCCTTCGGCGATATGACCGGCGGCGGCAAAACACTGATTCTGGCGGCTCAGTCGGATGCTGACCTCAAGGCAAATAAGCAGAACACGCGCTATGTAGGTTTGTACGCATGGAACGGCGTCACCTTCAAGCCGTCTGTTTCGCAGAATTTCGATCTGTTCTCCAAGGATAAGGACAAAAACTATATTTACAGCGCAATGCAGAATCACACCGAAAACGGCACCGACGTTTTCCATTCTCTGCCGCTGTGCCCGGCCAATACGGCGATTATCTCCCGTCCGACCGCAGGCGAAACAAACGATGGCGGCAAAACAAGCGATCTGCTGTACTTTGACAGCCTTGTTATCTCCTGCGATGAGAACGGTCTGAATATCAAGCAGGCGCTTGACAACAATACGTCTGCTATGCCGGACGAGGACTACGTTGAGTACGATGCATCCGCAGGCTCTGTGACCACCGCAGTGGATGCAAACAACAACACCGCAGGTTCGGGTACGCTGTTCACACTGACGCAGACCATGTCCAAGGATGAGAACAAGCAGTCTGAATCCTACAACGTCACCGGTAGAGTTCCCCAGTACGCAACCCGTTATTATTACAAGAGCTGGTGGCATAAACTGTTCCGCAAAAGATCTTCCTATCAGGCTTTTGTCGGCTATGTAGATGCTACTACATCGCAAACAACACCGTACACCACCCGCACGCCGGGTACGACCAGACTTTCGACCGTCAACCTGTTTGACGGCTCTCAGCCGGTAAAAACCGATGTCAACAGCTCGTACACGCTCTGTCTCGCCAACACGGACGACGATACCAGCTACATGACCTACACCGGCAAGCACTATTACACCTACTCCGACCCGCAGGTTCTGGCGGTACTGGCTTCGCCTCCGTACTTCTCCGATCTGCTCGACCGTGATGACCTGTCCGGCAACTATGCCGAGTCCTCCACCACCTACTCGAGCATGAAGGGCACCGAGAACGGCACCAGCTCCTCCTCTACCATCTCGGTCGGCGCATACGTCTCCTTTGAGCAGGAATTCTCGGTATTCGGCGTTAAGATCGGCAGCGTTGAGGCGGAAGCCGCCTTTACCTCCGGTTTCACCTACGAGACCGAGCACACCTCCTCGCTCGAGCAGTCCATCACCTACGAGACAACCTCCGGCGAGGACAGAGTGGCGTTCTATTCCATCCCGATGGAGATTTACGAGTACACCTCCTACATCCCGGACGGAACAGGCAAATACACCAAAGTAACCTCCACCGTTTCCATCCCGCACGAAGCCTCGATCGGTCTGATCGACCTGTCCGACTACGAAAATATCGCCGAGGATTACAGCGTTCTGCCATCCATTTCGGGCAGCGTGCTGACGCATACGATCGGTGATCCGTCCAGCTATCCGAGTACGACTGACGCATACGCAAACGCTAAGGCTTATACCGGCGATCCGGCTAAGGTTGACTTCACCGCGGCAGGCGGCGGCTCCGGCATCACGCAGGAGATCAGCTTCTCCACCTCGGACAGCAAAAACTACACCAACACCACCTCTATCGAAACCAAGGCCGGTGCAGGCGCAGGCGGTGTAACCGCAGGCGTTGTGGCAGGTTCGGAAAGCTCTGCCGGCAAGGTATCGGTCAACACCGCAGGCGGCTCGTTCTCCGGTTCGCTGCAGAACATGCCGATTGAAGCCAAACCGTACGGCTACGGCATGAACTGGCGTATTTTCTGCTACAACTACCGCAGCGGCAATCAGGCGTTCCCGGTTGTTACCTACGCGGTAACCGAGCCGCAGGCTCCGTCTCCGCTGCCGGAGGATTTTGAGCAGGATGTTGCGAAAACCACCGATGATTCCGTCACCCTGACGTGGACCTACGACAAGATTGTTTCCGGTTTCCAGCTGTACCGCTACTACAACTTCCCAGACGGCTCCGGACGCAAGGAACTCGCATTTGTACCGTTCACCGATGGTGAGCGTCACGATGACGGCACCTACACCTTCAGCTACACGGATAAGAACCTGTCTCCCTATACCGAGTATGAATATCAGATTCAGACCCGCAACAACAACAAGGCTGAGCAGCAGCGCAACAGCATTTACAGCGAACCGCTGACCTGCCGCACCAAGACCACAGCAGGCTATCCCGATATTTCGGTAACGATTGACGGCAAGGAGAATCAGACGGTTCTGCCGATCTATCCGGATTCTCTGGCAACCGCAACGGTTAAGTATAACGGAGACAATAAAAACCCGGACGGCGGCAAGTACAACAGCGTAAGCTATCAGTGGCAGAAGCTGAACAATGGTTCCTGGACCGAGATTGCCGGCAGCGTTTCCGATACGCTGAGCATCGAAAACGCCGGTTCTGCCGACAAGGGCACTTACCGCTGCCGATTGAATGTGCTCTACTTCGACAACACCGCTCAGAAGGAGTTCAGCATTTCCGCTTACTCGCCTGAGATTACCACACAGTACAGCAAGCGCACACCCAAGTGTGAGCTGAATGTTACGGCAGAGAATGTACAAAAAGACAACACTGCTCAGTTTGACCGCACGCTGCACATCAGCGCTAAAATGAGTTCCGCGTCTGCTACCTCCACCATCCCGACCGGCACGCTCAGCTTCCTGATTCGCGGCACGGACTTCTCTACCACAGTTGCGGCTGAGATTGGCAAAACCGGCAAGGTTACAAAGGATGTTATCGTGCCCGCAGACGGCGCCTACACGGTTACCCCGTATTATCCGGGCAGCTATGTATTCAAGGATATGAGCAACGCGGAAGGCCAGATGGTTCTCGTTGGCGATGCAACCGGCTACCAGCTGACGCTCACCAACGGCAAGGATAACAACAGCGTCACTCGCTTCACCTACGGCGATACGGTAACGCCGTCGCTCTCCCGCATGACCCAGAGTTCGAATAATCTGGAAAAGATCAGCGCAACCTTCAAGTATGTGGTTGCCGGTTCCGAGGATTCGCAGCCGCTGACAAAGAACAATAAGCTGAATGCCGGCACTTACACGCTGTATGCTTATGTAAACGGCGAAACCAAGCCGGTTGCGGAAACTGAGTTTACCGTTGTTCAGCGTGCCGTTACGCTGCGCGTTGTCACTCCGAAGGACGGCGTTGATCAGACTCTGGTCAATCCGAGCACCCAGCTTTCTCTCTCGGCAGACACGAAAAACATGACTGCTGATGAGATTGCTGCTCTGCACCTTGGCTATACCGCAGTCAACACCGCAGGCAATACGGTAACGCTCGCGCCGAACATTGCACCCAGCAACTACACGGTTTCTCCGTGCAAGACCGATGAGACCAACGAAACGCTGTACAACAACTATGAATTCACCTTTATCCCCGGTGTTTACACGGTAAACGGCACGACTTACATCCTGACCCTCAAGGCTGAGGACTTCGGCGAAGGCGCAAACAAGCACTCTGTCGGTTCTGCGTCGATCATTACCGCAGGTCTGAATGCCGGCAAGGCGGATGACGGCAGTGCAATCTCCAGCTTTACCGCAGACACCGATGTTACCCTGACCGCTACGCCGGATGCAGGTTATGCAGTTGATTACTGGACCTATGACGGCAAGGAAATCGAGGACAGCAAGGAGAAGAACTCGGTTACCATCAAGACCCTTGCAAAACCGGCATCTGTTTTGGTTTACTTCAAGACCACCGATACCAAACTGAATGCTTCCGTTCAGAATAAGCAGGGCGGTACACTCAAATGCGCGAATGAAGATGGCTCCGAAAGCCTCAAGAACTTCCCGGTTTACATTGCCAGCGGTGCAAAGTTCAACTTCACCGCAACGCCGAACACCGGCTGGCACTTCAAGCAGTGGATTCTCACGAAACGCGGTGCAAACAGTTATCCGTCCGGCGAATCGGACCCGACGAACGGCTCCAACACGCTCTCTGTTGAGGTTGGCGTGCAGGATATTGATCTGGCTGCCGTATTCGAGCGCGACAGCTACACGCTGACGCTGGAAGGTGAACTGACCGCAAGCTATCAGACGGTTGATCCGAACGATACCTCCAAGACGCTCACCAAGTCTCTCAAGAGCGGCGAAAGCGTCACCGGTGATACGAAGATTACGGTAGCGCCCAAGGCAGGCTATGCTGCCGCCACGGGCGAGACCTATCAGGTGAACGGCAAGGCTGTTGAAGCAGGAAAGCTCAACGCTGGCGGCAGCTATACCTTCCCCATCACCGAGAACACCAAGGTTTCGCTCAAGACCGACCGTGCCGCATTTGCGATTACCACACCTGAAATGGAGCATGGCACGATCATTGCAACCGTAGACGGCGAAGCTGTGGACGATCTGTCCAAGATTCCCGGCGGCAGCAAGGTTGAACTGCAGGCACGCGCAGACCGCGGCTGGCATTTCAAGAACTGGGTTGTAAACGGTACTGCTCAGGATGAGGCTGCGGCAAAGGCCAACGGCACTTACACCATCAGCGAACTGGCCGGCGATCTGTCCATCCACGCTGAATTTGCCCAGAGCGCTTCCTACACCGCCAAGGCTACCGCTGCAGCCGGCAACGGCACCGTAAAATACACGCTGTATGATATCTACGGTAAGGAAGTTGAGACCAAGGCTATGCCGACTGATGGCGTAACCATCTATAAGGATGAGGAAATCACCTTCCATGCAGCGCCGAAGACTGGCTATCAGGTTGAACAGTGGGAAGTAAACGGCAAAAAGACTGCCGAAAACTCCAAAACCAATCCGGAAGGCAAAATCCGTGCGGACAAGAATATTACTGCAACCGTATACTTTAAGGTTACGGCAAGCTATCAGCTTACTTTCGGCACTGCTGATGAGAACGGCCTTCTGACCGCCAAGATTGACGACACCGCGGTTGTCTCTCAGACCAAACAGCCGAATGGCAGTGAAATCACCTTCACTGCAGCACCGAACACCCAAAAGATGGTTGAAAAGTGGACGGTTACCCAGGGTGACATTACTGCAGCAGAAAACGATGCTGCTGTACAGGTTGATGGTGTAAATCTTGTCGATCCAATTTATATTCACACACTCGATGACAACCAGACCATCCGCGTTCACTTCACCGACCTTGTACAGTACGATGCCAAGATTTCCGGCACAAACGGCACCGGCAAATTCACCTACACCACGCCGATTCAGCCGAACGACACCGGTGCAGTCAACAGCGCATCCGCTCAGGTTCGCAAGAACGGAACGGTCAAGCTGACGCTCGCACCGAGCGCAAACTGTGTCGGCACCGCCGAGGAAATCAAGTCCGAACTCCAGAAGGCGGCTCCGAATGCCGTTGTTTCCGTAACCGAGAAGGACGGCAGCTTCGAAGCGGTTATCCGCAACGTAACGGAAGCTCTGGCGGTCAACACCGACAATCTGTTCCACAAAACTTACGCAATTACGGCCGGCAAGGCCGAAAACGGCAGCGTTTCCGCTTCTGCGGCACGCGCCAAGGCTGGCGACAAGGTGACGCTCACCGCTGCACCCGCAAGCGGCTATCAGCTGAAAACCCTGACGCTGACACCGGAGACCGCGCTCGACAAGACGGTTTCCGCGTCCACCCTGACCTACACCTTCACCATGCCGGCGAATGACATTACTTTCACCGCGACCTTTGCCGTCAAGCCGAGCAGCGGCGGCGGCGCAGGCGGCGGTGGTGGAGCAGGCGGCGGCGCTGTTGCACCGGCTCCGACCGACAGCGGCTCGTCCTCCATTACCGCACCGGACGGCACCAAGGTTCCCGCAACGGTTGAGGTAAAGAACGGCACCGCAGCGGTTTCCGCCGACAGCTCCAAGCTGACTGCAGTTTCCGGCAAGGATTCGCTGACGCTTGACCTGTCCGCAGATTCCACCGTACGCACGGTATCGCTCACCGGCGATGTGGTAGCTGCTCTCGCCGGTGCAAAGAACGGCGCAGCGCTTACCCTGCCGAACGGCACGGTTGCACTCGACCGTGAGACGCTGACCGCACTCGGCAGCGCCGCACAGGCCGATGGTATGGCAAGTATTTCGATCGCTTCCGCTGACAAGTCCTCCCTGACGGACGCACAGCGCAAATACCTGCCGAAGAACGGCACCATCCTGAACATTTCTGCGCAGGTGCAGCCGAAAAACGGCACTGCAACCCGCATTCATGCGCTGAACGGCACGGCTTCGGTTTCTGTAGCATATAGCCTCAAGAGCGGCGAGAACGCCGCGCATCTGGTTGCATACTATCTTGCTGAGGACGGTTCGTTCGAAAAGCTGCCTGTCATTTATGATGCAGCGACCGGAAAGGCTACCTTTAAGACCACCCACTTCTCCACCTTCGTTATCACCCACGAGTACAGCAGCGACTTCTCCGATGTCAACCTGCGCAAGTGGTTCTACAACGAGGTCAACACTGCACTCGAGAACGGCTGGTTCAAGGGCCTGACCGCAACCAGGTTCGGTCCGGATGACGGCATGACCCGCGCAATGCTGGTTCAGGTGCTCTACCGCATGAGCGGCAGCAAGGCCGCTTCCACCGCACAGTTCACCGATGTGGCGGACGGCAAGTGGTACGCAGAAGCCATCGCATGGGCCTCCGAAAACGGCATTGTCAACGGCTTCACCGACGGCAGATTCCAGCCGGATACGCTGATCACCCGTCAGCAGCTGGCGGCCATCCTGTACCGCTACGATACCTATCGCGGTCATACGCCGCAGGGCAGCGCAGCACTCGATGGCTACGCAGACGCGGCTGCTGTCGAGTCGTGGGCTGCTGAAGCAATGAGCTGGGCGAACGGCAACGGTCTGGTAACCGGCGTTACCCCGACTACGCTCGTGCCGAACGGCACCGCAACCCGTGCTCAGGTAGCGGTTATCCTCAGCCGCTACACCGGCCAGTAATCCCATCCGATCCATACCACCCAGCGGATATGGTATGAACAACCGCCCTGCAAGGGCAGACAATACCGACAGCGCCTGAAAACGCACACAAGCGACACCAATCGAAATATGGTGTCGCTTGTTTTTTTCTTCTCACACGGAATACGCTCACGCGAGAACGAATCGAACAGCCGCGGCAGAAATTCCATGCTCATATGTCAGCTTCTCCGGCATGATATACTCTGCCAACCAAATCGCAAGTATTTTCAGGCTCGCGGCTCATTATATCGTACATCATGTTCTATATTTGCATAATACTGTGCAAATTCGACTCGTTTTGATTTACAACGTCGTTGCAGGGTGATATACTGAAACTACCATATAAGATGCGCCGGATTATGCTTTGAGGAGAATGCTATAATGACCATGAATGACCCGCTGCTCCGCACGGACAGCTATGCAAAAATCTTCCTGTATAACACCCATGAAACCGTCGCCTGTGTGCCGCGCCACACCATCCGCATGCGCGATAAAGTGCGCCCGGACAAGCTGCGCGAAGCCGTCGAGCAGGCACTGCTGCGCTTTCCGCACATGATGCTGACCGCCGAGCCGACCGAGACCGCGTTCCGCTACCGCCGCAACGTGCAGCCCGCCGTAGTGCTGCCGTTCGACGGTGTATCCACCCGCTACACCATCGGCTCCAAGGATACGAACGGATACTTATTCCTCGTCGGCTACCACGACAAGACCATCTATATGGAGTATCAGCACTCTATCTCGGATGGACGCGGATTCGAGGAGTTTATCCGCTGTGTACTGTTCCAGTACCTGAAAAACTGCGGTTTCCCGGTTGAGAATGACGGCTCTGTGCGCGGCATGGATACCCGCTGGTCTCCTGAGGAGAGCGCAAACGGCTACGAGCAGCTGGCAGACCGTGAATTTTCGCCGGATGGCATCTGGAAAAAGCCGGAGGCTGTTCATGCCCCCGAGGTACAGTGGAGCGCTGACGGCTCCGAGGTCGTCACCGAGGTGACGTTCCCGTTTTCTCAGCTGCACGATTACGCAAAGTCCATCGGCGTCAGTCCGCTGTCTGTACTGGCTCCGCTGATGATGAAAGCGTTTGATGATAAGTTCGGCGGAACGGACAAGCCGGTTATCGCGGAGATTCCGGTCGATCTGCGTCCGCTGCTGCCGACGCTTACCACGCGGTATTTTATTTGCTTTATCGATCTGCCGTATTTTCCGGAATACCGCGATCTGCCGAATGACGAGGTGTTCCGGCGCACGAAGGCGTTTTTGAAGGATCAGATGCAGCGCGAACAGCTGCTCTATCGTGCAAAAGCCGCCGCAGACCGCTGTGAATTGCTGCATGAGGCAGACATGCCGCTCGCGGAGAAAATGCAGGCGGCACAGAAGGTCACGACTGATTTTGTGCTCGAGGACAGCTTTCTCATTACCAATGTCGGCCGATTCACCCTGCCGGAAAGCTGCCGTCCGTATGTACTCGATTACGGCGCAATCCTGCCGTGCGCCGTGCAGCCGTTTGCGCTGCTGATCTCGTCGTATGGAGATAAAATGAAACTGTCCGTTGCGCAGCGCGACCACGATATGCAGGTTGTCGAGGATTTGTGTGCCGGTCTGCGGCAGCTTGGCATCCAGCCTGAAACACTCAGCTATCCGTTTGTGGTAACACGGTATAACGGACTTGAGTGCGGGATGTAAGTTTAAAACTGTAATTTCAAAAGCAAAACGCTCAGCTACCAAACGATAGCTGAGCGTTTCGCTTTCTTTATCCAAGCCGCGCGACTGTGTAGCCGACATACAGACCGGCACCGGTCACAAGTGCATTCTCGTCCACATCGAAGCCGCCGTTATGGTTGGTGATCATCGTGTGCGGCAAATCCGGATTGCCGGTGCCGAGATACGCATATGCGCCCGGCTTATACAGCTCAAACTCGGCAAAATTATCGCCGCTGAGCGACAGCTCACGGTCTGTGACAACGTGTCCTTCTCCGAGCAGCTCGTCCACGACCCGAGCAGCTTCCTCGCACACCTGCGGGTCATTGACGAGCGCAGCGGCAAAGTCCGTCCACTCGATTTCCGCCGTGCCGCCGTACAGCGCCGCAATGCTCTGCGCGGTCTCACTGACCTGTGCACGGACGCGGTCGCGGCTCTCCTGCGAAATGGTGCGCGTTGTGCCCTCCATTTCAGCAAATGCTGCCACTGCGTTGTAGGTCGTGCCTGCGTTCAGCTTGCCGATACCGATGATGACCGGCTCGGTCGGTGAAGTGCGGCGCGTAACCAGTCCCTGCACTGCCACGACAATCTGGCTGGCGATGTACAGCGCATCTACGCCCAGATGCGGCGTGGAAACATGCGTGGACTTACCGTGCACGCGAATGCGGAAATGATCGACTGCGGCGTTGTTGATGCCCGGTTTGAGTCCTACCGTGCCTGCCTCCAAATCATACGCGGTATGCAGACCGAACACGCGCTCGGCACCATCCAGCACACCGGCTGCGACAAACGGCTTTGCACCTTTTCCGATTTCCTCTCCCGGCTGAAACACAAGACGGACCTTTCCGCTGAACGCATCTCTGTTCTCCGACAGGATTTTCGCGGCACCCAGAAGGCAGGCAGCGTGCGCATCATGGCCGCAGGCGTGCATAACGCCTGCATTCTCCGAGCGATAGACGCACTCGTGCGTCTCCTCAATGGGCAGCGCGTCGATATCCGCACGCAGAACCAGCACTTTTCCGTTGTCCTTTGCGCCCTTCAGCGTGCCGAGCACGCCGGTTTCGCCTACGCGCGTGTGCGGAATGCCGAACTTGTCCAGTTCCTCCTCAATGCGCTGTGCCGTGCGGAATTCCTGCAGGCTCAGCTCCGGGTGCCGGTGAAATTCCCGACGGATGGATACGATGTAGTCCTTCGTTTCCGCTGCGGCTTTCTTTACATCCATGACGGCTTTTCCTCCTGTTTATCGGTGTTTCGGTTTGATCTTATCACGCAGACCTTCCAGACGGTTGAGTGCATCGAGCAGCGTCTCGTCCTTCTTGGCAAAATGCAGGCGAATCAGGTTGTTGACCGGCTCACGGAAGAAGCTCGATCCGGGAACCGCGCCTACGCCGACATAATGCGCCAGATCCTCGCAGAACGCAAGATCGCTCTCGTAGCCGAACTCGGCAATGTCGAGCAGAACATAGTACGCGCCCTGCGGATCGGTATGGGCGATTTTGAGATCGTCCAGACCTTTCAGGAACAGATCCTTTTTGTGCGTGTACTTGGCCTGCAGATCGTCGTAGTAGTCCTGACCGAACTTCAGACCGGTAACAACAGCCTCCTGCAGCGGTGCTGCTGCGCCGACAGTCAGGAAGTCATGCACCTTTTTCGCACGGTCGATAATCTCCGGCGGGGCAATGATATAACCCAGTCGCCAGCCAGTAACCGAGTACGTTTTGGAGAGCGACGAGCACGACAGCGTGCGCTCCCACATGCCCGGCAGGGTGGCAAAATAGGTGTGCTTGTTCGGCGCGAAGACGATGTGCTCATACACCTCGTCGGTGATAACGTAGGTATCGTACTTCTCCGCGAGAGACGCGATAATCTCCAGCTCCTCGCGGGTGAACACCTTGCCGCACGGATTGGACGGGTTGCACAGAATGATGGCCTTCGGGTGCTGACGGAATGCAGCCTCGAGCACGTTCACATCAAAGTGGAAATCCGGCGGCACGAGCGGCACATAAATCGGCTCTGCGCCGGACAGGATGGTATCCGCACCGTAGTTCTCGTAAAACGGGGAGAAAATGATAACCTTGTCGCCCGGATTGGTGACTGTCATCATCGCAGCCATCATCGCCTCGGTGCTGCCGCAGGTCGTGACAATTTCGGTGTTCGGATCGATCCTGCGGCCCATGAAATAGGTCTGCTTGGCGGCCAGCGCCTCACGGAAGTTCTGCGAACCCCAGGTAATGGAATACTGGTGGTAATCCTCGTAGGCCACCTGCGCCAGACGGTCGAGCAGCTCCTTCGGCGGCTCAAAGTCCGGGAAACCCTGCGACAGATTTACCGCATCATACTGCATGGAAACGCGCGTCATACGGCGGATGACCGAATCGGTAAAGCCGGCGGTGCGCTCAGATAAGCTCTGCATGGTTATTTTCCTCCCACAATGTAAGATTTCTGGTCGTTCAGTGTATGTTTCGGGTCGAGAGCGGTCTTGATCGTGTTCATCACGGCGAGATTGTCCTGCGCGGTCTCCCGCAGGAAGTACGGCCGCTTGGAAATGCCGATGCCATGCTCACCCGAGGCTACGCCGCCGTAGGAATACGCCTTGGCGTAGGCCTGCTCCATGTTGTCGTGCAGTTCACGCTCCCAGGTCTGCTGGTCGCGGCCGTCACGCACCACGCAGAGATGCACGTTGCCGTCGCCCGCATGACCGAACGCGATCATACGCATACCCGAGGCGGCCTCCAGCTCGTTGATGTAACGTACAAAATCCGCCGTGTGGCTGATCGGCACCACAATGTCCACCGGCTCCTGCTCGGACACGGCCTCGACCGCCATAACGAGCGCACCGCGCACCTTCCAGATGTCGGCAGCCTGCTCCGCACTGCGCAGCACGATATAGTCGATGGCGCCGTTGTCAAGTGCAAGGCGGCGCACGCGCTCGATATTCGCATTGACCTCGCTCTCGTGGCCGTCAAACGTCAGCAGAATGTACGAACCGGCATCCGGGCGCGGATATTGCACGCCGGAAAAGCTCTCACCGAGGGCTACGACCTTGCGCTCCATGAACTCGACTGCGGTCGGGTTAGCGTTCGCCTGCAGGATGGTCAGCACGCTGCGGATGCCCGTGCCGAGGTCAGCAAACGGCACGAGCACGCTCACCGTGGTCTCCGGCTTGGGAAGAAGGCGCAGCAGGCACTTGGTGATGACCGCCAGCGTGCCCTCCGAGCCGATGAGCAGGTGCTTGAGCGACAGTCCGCTCGCGTCCTTCACCTGCTTGCCGCCTACTTTCAGCACCGTACCGTCCGCAAGAACGACCTCCAGCCCGCGCACATAATCGCGTGTTACGCCGTACTTGACCGCACGCATACCGCCCGCGTTGGTGCTGATGTTGCCGCCAATGCTCGAGGCCTTTTCGCCCGGATCGGGCGGATAGAACAGGCCGCGCTCCTCGACATACGCCTGCAGATCCTTGAGCAGTATACCCGGCTCAACGGTGATGGTCATGGTGTCGCGGTCAAGCTCGAGCACGCGGTTCATGCGGGATACATCCAGAATGATACCACCGAACAGCGGAATTGTCGAGCCCACCAGATTGGTGCCCGCGCCGCGCGGCGTGACCGGGATACCGTTTTTGTTGGCGTACCGGAGCACGCCGCTGACCTCCTCGGTCGAGCGCGCGAACACGAGCGCATCCGCCGTGCCGGTGCGGCGGCCGAGCGCATCGCTCAGGTATTCCGCCGGAATATTTTCTGCGAAAAGCAGACGATCTTCATCAGCGATGATATTCTGTAAAGCCTTTTTATCTATCTGCATTGCTGTTTCCTCCTGCCGAAAATGCCGCCGGTGCTTTCCGGCGGCATTGGGAATCACTGTGAGTTACTTGTCTGCCAGCAGATCCTGATCCCAGCCTGCCTTGATGAAGTAGCCGCCGAACTGGTCGTTGAATACCTTCTCGGTCTCATCGGACTGGAACGCTGCTACGACCTTCTTGTAGGTCTCCAGCTTGTCCGCATCCTCGAGGTCAGCGGAACGCGCTGCGATCAGGTTCCAGTACTCCTCGATGTCCAGCTGGTCATCCTTGTAGATGGCGTCCTCGGTCTTAAGGCCGAAATCCAGTGCGTAGTTGCCGTTTACGACAGCTGCGGTAACGTCAGCCAGCGTGGACGGGATTACGTTAGCCTTCAGCTCCTCGATGGTGATCTTGGTGTTGTAGGTCTCGATGTCGTCGATGGTCGGGTTGAACTCGGCGCTGTCCTTCAGCTTGATCAGGCCCGCTGCTTCCAGAACCTTGAGCGCACGGCCGCCGTTGGTTACATCGTCCGGAATGGCTACGGTGTCGCCGTCCTTAAGCTCATCAACCGACTTAACCTTGTCGGAGTACAGGTTCAGCGGGATGATAAAGGTGTTGCCGATATTCTCGATCTCGTAGCCGTAGTTGTCGATCTCGCTCTGCAGGTAAATGCGGTGCTGGAAAGCGTTCAGATCGATCTCGCCGTTAGCGAGTGCGTTGTTCGGGGTAACGTAGTCCGAGAACTGTACGAACTCAAGGTCGATGCCCTCGTCAGCCAGCTTTTTCTTGGCCGGGGTCCACAGATCCTCGTAGATGCTGCCGACTACGCCGAGCTTTACGGTGACGGCATCGCCGGAATTGCTGTCGGATGCCTGTGCGTTATCGGAAGCTGCGCTGCTCGAGCCGCCGCAGGCGGTCAGAGACAGGGCGAGGGTCGCTGCGGACAGGGACAGTGCGATGATTCTTTTGAGCTTCATTGGGATTACCTCCGTTTTTGGGGAGGCAATACCCCACAATTAAACTGCGGTGCTTTGCGGAAATTTTGTGCGCTGATTTTGTTGTGATTTTTTGCAATACACAAAGTATTGCTGCAAAAACACGCCGCATCAGCACGCAAAATTTACTCGCAAATCACTCTTGTTCAATTGTGCGGTATTGCCTCTATGTGAACTTTTTAATGAACTGATGTTAGAGAGTGAGCGACAGCTGATAATTCTCGCTCATGGTCTTGCAGGAGGCGTTGAACTTCTCCTGCTCCTCCGGGGTGAGGTGCAGCTCAATGATCTCTGCGATGCCGTCGCGACCCACGATAGCGGGCACGCTGGCGTACACATCGTGCTGACCGTATTTGCCGTCCAACAGAACAGAAACCGAAAGAACGCGGTTCTCGTTGTAGAAGATGGCGCGGACGACCTCTGCGGCAGAAGCGCCGATGCCGAACTCGGTGCACTGCTTGCCGCGCAGGATGGTCCAGCCGCCCTCGCGGCCTGCGTCAGCAAGCGCATCCAGGTCGAGTTTGCCGAAGGTGTCCGGATACTCCTCGCGCCACTGGGAAAGCGGCTTGCCCGCGATGGTGACAGCCGACCATGCGACCATCTGGCTTTCGCCGTGCTCGCCGAGCGCGTAAGCGGTGATGGATTTCTGATCAATGCCGATCTCCTGCGCAATCGCGCGGCGCAGTCTTGCGGAGTCCAGCGTAGTGCTGGTGGAGAAGATGCGTTCCGGCGCCCAGTTCAGCGTGTGCTGGATGTAATGCGTGATAACGTCCGCCGGATTGGAAATATTGACGATAATGCCGTCAAAACCGGATTCTTTGATAGATTTTGTTACATCTTTCAGGATGGCGATGGTCTGACCCAGCGTATCCATGCGGGTCTGATTGCCGGTCGGCAGCGGGCCTGCCGAAATGATCATAATCTGTGCGTCCTTGGCATCGCTGTAGTCACCCGCGGTGACCTTGGTGCGAACCGGAAGGTAATTGGTCGCATCGGTCAGGTCGAACGCCTGTGCGACTGCCTTTGCGTGATCGGAGTCAATGTAGACAATCTCGTCTGCCAAACTCTGCGAAATCAGTGCATAGCCAACGTGGGAGCCGACATGGCCCGCGCCCACGATAACAACTTTGCGATTGGAAATACTCATGTCAGACACTCCTTAGTGCGTGTTCTTCTTGACGACCTTGCCGCCAACGAACTCCATAATGCAAACGATGATGACGAGGACCAGCACAGTGACGTTGGTAACGTCCAGCATGTTGCGGTCATGGCCGTAACGGATGGCGAAGTCGCCCAGACCGCCGGCACCGACGACACCGGCCATTGCAGTCAGGTTCAGCAGGCTGATGGCCGTGATGGTTGTGCCGCGCGCGATGGCGGCTACGCTTTCCTTCAGGTATACGCGGAAGATGATCTCCAGCGGTGTGGAGCCCATCGAGAGCGCCGCTTCGATCAGACCGCCGTCCAGCTCGGCAAGTGCACTCTCCACCTGACGGGTGAAGAACGGCACCGCACCGAATACCAGCGGTACGATAGCGCCGCGGACATAGATGGCCGTACCCATAATCGCACGGGAAACCGGCATTACCCACGTCAGCAGGATGATGAACGGGATGGAACGGAACAGGCTGACCAGCTTGTCCAGAATCTGATAGACGATTTTGTTTTCCAGAATGCCGCCCGGCTTGGTGACGGTGATGAGCACGCCCAGCGTCAGCCCGAGCACGAACGAGATTGCACCCGACCAGACCACCATGAGCAGCGTGTCACCGATGGCTGCGTAGAAGTCCGGCAGCTTTGCCATTACGTTTGGAATGATGTTATTCAGAAACTCTTGCATCCTTGATGACCTCCACTCCTACGTTTTTCTCACTGAGATATGCGATTGCCTGCGTGATCTGTTCACGCTCGCCGCTGATAATGGCTACCGTGCCGCCGATCGGTGCATTCTGCACGATGGCGATATCAGAAAAGATGATGTTGAGCACAATATCGAATTTGCGCGATACCGTCGAGATGAGCGGCTCGGATACATTGCGCTGAATGTAGCTCAGGCGCACGATAAGCTCGCCCGGATTGAGCTTGACGACCGGCGAATCCTCCGCGATGAGTTCTTCGATCTTGCGGAGATTGGATGTCGTGTGGATGAAGTTCTTGGTGATGTCCTCTCTCGGGTTGGCGAAAATGTTGAACACCTCACCGGACTCGACCACCTTGCCGTGCTCCATAACGGCCACGCGGTGGCAGATCTCCTTGACGACCGCCATTTCGTGGGTGATGATAACGACCGTGATGCCGAGGGTTTCGTTCAGGTGCTTGAGCAGCTGCAGAATCGCCTTGGTGGTCTGCGGATCGAGTGCCGAGGTAGCCTCATCGCAGAGCAGCACATTCGGGTCGTTTGCCAGTGCGCGAGCGATTGCTACACGCTGTTTCTGACCGCCGGACAGCTGCTTGGGGTACGCCTCCGCCTTATCACCGATGCCGACCAGATCAAGCAGACGCTGTACCTTTTCCGCAATCTGCTGCTTGGAAAGGCCGCTGCCGCGCAGCGGATATGCTACGTTGCCGGCCACGGTGCGCGAGGGCATCAGGTTGAAGTGCTGGAAGATCATGCCGATCTTCTTGCGGGCCTGCCGCAACTCCTTTGCCGAGAGCGACAGCATATCCTGACCATCTACGATCACCTTGCCGGAGGTCGGCCGCTCGAGCAGATTGATGCAGCGCACCAGCGTCGATTTACCCGCACCGGAAAAGCCGATCATACCGAAAATTTCGCCCTTGTCAATCGTCAGCGAAACATCCTGCACCGCATGAACGGTTCGCTTGCCGCTCACAAACTCCTTCGAGATATGTGACAATTCTATCAAGAAAATTCCTCCTTATTCCTCTTAAATGCGCAAAAAAGCGGGAAGCTCGCAGCTCCCCGCTTCAGAAAATGCAATGAATCCGCAAGGACGCGCAGCGTCAGGCAAGCCGGTTCAAAGTAATTTCGTATTCTGTCGGTCAGGCAGCATCTGAGCATAATACAGCATGTTCATACACATTCGACCCGACATTCGTGCGTTTACGATGAACATTTTGCTCGCTCCCTTCCGATTCCCTACTGAATTTGTTGGTTATAGAATAACACAGTCAATCCCCAGTGTCAACCTCGGAATTATAGGAATTTCGTTTTCTGGCGGTTTTGCCAGTTTTGTATAAATCAAGTCAGTAAAATCTATGGGATTTGACTGATATTTTCAGCAGTTTGCTGTAATTCACTGTGGTCTTCTTGGCAGGCATATTGGGTGTTGTACTTTTTATCGGACTTCAACTGTTATATACTGTATGTAACAATTCAATAGAAGGTGATCGCTATGGATAAAAAATTCTACGCACACACCCGCCCAATCAATGAAAACGGCGTTGAACGCACAGAATATCAGCTTCTCTCCGATCATGAGCGCGGTGTCGGCACGCTCTGCGGGCAGTTCGCCGAAGCATTCGGTGCACAAGCCGAAGGTCACGAGGCCGGTGTTCACCACGATGACGGCAAAGCAACCGCCGCATTTCAGCACCGTCTTCTGGATAATGGTCCAAAGGTCGATCATGCAACCGCCGGTGCACAAAACATCATGTTGTCAAACAATCTGCTCTTAGCCGCTTGTGTCATGGGGCATCACAGCGGTTTGCCGGACTTTGGCAGTACAAAAGACCCGCTCGGTGCACCTACTTTCACCGGCAGAATCAAAAAGTGGGGCACTCCCGCTATTCCGCCGCTCGACCCGGATTATCCCATTCCACCGGTACGCCTGCCGCAGCGTCCGGTCACCAGGCCGTCGCTTTCCGAGTCATTCCGCACGCGCATGCTGTACTCCTGTCTGGTGGATGCGGATTATCTGGACACCGAGCAGTTCATGCAGGGCGATATGCCGCGCGGCACCGGAGATTCACTCGAAACGCTGCTCACCCGCTTACAGGCCAGGCTAAATAAATGGGACAACCCGACTTCCGAGCTGAACAAGCTGCGTCAGCAGATCTTGCGGGCGTGCGTTTCCGCCGCAGCCAATCCCAAGGGCATTTACACGCTTACGGTTCCGACCGGCGGCGGCAAAACGACCAGTTCTCTCGCATTTGCGCTGCATCATGCCGTTGAGCACGGTATGAAACGTGTGATTTATGTTGTACCGTACACCTCCATCATCGAGCAGAATGCCGATGTTTTCCGCGGTATTTTAGGCGATGAGAACGTACTCGAGCATCACTCCGGTGTACAGTTCGAGAACGATGAGGAAAACGGCAATCCCGATCCCAAGGCACTGGCCGCCGAAAACTGGGACAGCCCGCTCGTTATCACAACCGCTGTTCAGTTTTTCGAGTCGATGTACGCTAACCGTTCCTCACAGTGCCGCAAGCTGCACAATCTGGCGAACAGCGTGATTATTTTCGACGAAGCGCAGATGCTTCCGCTGTGCCACCTGATACCGTGCGTTGCAGCCATCGGTGCTCTGGTAGAGCAGTTCGGCGCGACTGCTGTGCTGTGTACGGCTACCCAGCCGGTACTCGGCGATTTGATACAGCGATTCGCACCGTCGCACGCGATTTCCGAGATTTGTCCGGAGATTCCGTTCTATTTTGACAAATTCCGCCGTGTGACATTCCGACAGGTCGGTGTACTCGAGGATGACGTACTCGCTGAGCAGCTGTGCACACATGAGCAGGTTCTCTGCATTGTCAATTCCCGCAAAGCAGCGCAGTCCATTTTCTCGCAATTGCCGAAGGAAGGCAGTTTCCACCTGTCCACACTGATGGTGCCGAAGCATCGCCGTTCGGTGCTCGAGGAAATCCGACGCCGACTGAATGACGGTTTGCCCTGCCGTGTCGTATCGACTTCTCTTGTTGAAGCCGGTGTTGACATAGATTTCCCCTCCGTTTATCGTGAACTGGCGGGTCTGGATTCCATTCTGCAGGCCGCCGGACGCTGCAACCGTGAGGGCAAGCGTGCCGCAGAGGACAGCATCGTTACCATTTTCTGCCGTACGGAGAAGGCTCCGCCACTGTTTGGACAAGCCATCGGTGCGACAAATACTGCGCTGGATAACAATGCCGATCCCGCTTCTCCGCAGACAATGCAGAGCTATTTCAGCGAACTGCGCAAGCTGAACGGTTCCGCGATTGACAAAATCGGCGTGATCGACGCGTTTGAACGCGGACGCGGCGGCTCTCTGTATCCGTTCCGCACGATCGCCGAGAAATTTCACATGATCGACAACGACACACGCACAGTTTATATTCCGTGGAAGGACGGTTCCGAACTCATTGAGCGGCTTTGCGATGGTGCGTGCTCTAAAAAGCTGTATCGGCAGCTTGGGCAGTATGCCGTGCAGGTGTATGATAAGCATTTTCAGGCGCTGTACAACGCCGGTGCACTTCAAACCGCCGATAAAACCAATGGTCTGGACGACCGCAGTGCTATTCTGTGTGATCTGTCGCTGTATGATGAGAAAACCGGTCTGTCACTCCAGGCCGACAGCGGTCAGGCGCTTTTCGGATAATTTTTCGCGTATAAAGGAAAACGGGAGAATGTGGTAACATTCTCCC
>OLOP01000648.1_pt1 | contig 26383 bp, 21 predicted proteins | sample 1672381 | NCBI WGS metagenome assembly OLOP01 (sample SAMEA3136678, study PRJEB25190) | human gut metagenome | biome: human gut; feature: human-associated habitat; material: faeces | place: Austria | collected 2013 | reverse complement strand
TGCATTGATCCTGTCGATCTTGATATTGTCCATCATAATGTTATTCTCCTTAAAGCAGTTTTTCGATATAATCAATGAGGAAGAATTCTTCCTTCTTGTTTCCTACAAATAATGTTCCGCAGCTCCTGCCTTCCACGATCCTGTGGATGTTGTGGAAGTCGTTTCCGTTGGCAATGACCATGTCCGCCCCTGCCGCAGTGGCGATGATCGCAGCAGTAAGCTTGGTCGCCATTCCACCGGTGCCGACATTGCTTCCTGTGGAGGATTTGCCAAGCTTACGCATATTGTCATCCATGTTTTCTACAATGTCGATAAACTGTGCATCCGGATTGGAATTGGGATCGTCTGTAAAAAGACCGTCAATATCGGACATGAGGATCAGAAGATCCGCATCGATCAGTGCAGCAACCACAGAGGAAAGGGTATCGTTGTCTCCGAATTTTACCAGGTTCTGGAATTCGTAGGAGGATACCGAGTCGTTCTCATTTACAATGGGGATCACCTTTTCTGCCAGAAGCTGCTGGAAGGTATTCTGGGCATTCCTGCGGTTGGTATTGTTGACCATGGTATTCTTGGTCATCAGGATCTGTGCCACCATCTGATTGTATTCCCCGAAAAGCTTCTGATAAATGGTCATCAGCCTGGCCTGTCCCACAGCTGCACAGGCCTGCTTTTTCTCAAGCTCTGCCGGCTTTCCCTTCATACCCAGTGCAGCTGCACCTACCGCAATGGCTCCGGAGGATACCAGCACTACGTCTTTCCCCTGGTTATGAAGGTCACTGAGCTCTCTGGCCAGGATCTCCAGCTTACGGAAATCCAGTCTTCCTGTTTCTGCGTGGATCAGTGATGATGATCCGATCTTGATAACAATGCGTTTCTTGTCTTTCAGTCGTTCCCTGTAATTTGCGTTCATGTTTTTTGTTTCTCCTGATACCTGTATATTAGTCTTACTGATAAGTAACGGAATCAATCCTGTCATTTTGTACGATCTCCACCCAGGTAGTACCCGGATTCAGGCGGATCTCCTGTTCATTTCCGTCGTAATAATGCGTGATCCCCCATGGAGAATCCTTCTCCCAGCGGATATCAATAGCTTTGCCTCTGGTAATAAACTTGCCCTCTCCGCCGGAAATGGCATCAATATTCAGATAGCCGTTTCCATCGTAGGCCGGGCAGGATGAATACTGAAGGATGATATTGTCGCAGGTAAGCGGTTCATTATCCAGCTGATCCACATGTTCCTTGCCAAACTGGAATCTCTTATATTCCTTTGTCTCTTCATCGTATTCATACCACGGATGATTGTCAGTAAAATTATCCAGCTTCACAAGGCTGGCTGTGATCCCATCCGGTACAGTCTCTGTACCATCTTCTGCAAAAAGATAATGTCCGGTATATTCTTCTTTATATTCCTGGCTGTATCCCATGGCATCAATACCAGCCTGAAGGTGTGCAGCATCTGTATAGGCATTGTGAGGTGCCTTCCTGTCTGTTGTGCGGAAAAAAGCCAGCTTGCCGATCTGGATCCCGTTGAGGTTATCGATCACATGCTGCTCCAGATAAGGCAGTGCATAGGCAGCCTGTCCGTAGTGGGCATAGATCGCATTAAATTCGTTGGCATAAAAGAGATAATAGTCACGGCAGCTGCGAACGGAACCGATTCGTTCCAGCTCATCGTAATCTTCGAGAATGCCCATAAGACGGGTAATATTACCTTCCACCGGCGCTTCGTAGACAACACCGGCATATCCGATACCACTCTGGGGAGCTCCGACACTGTTGTTGCCCATCATCACGGCAACCGGTCTTCTCCGTCCAATGCTCTCCGGAACATTTTCGCCGGTAAGATAGCTCTTTACCTGGGGTTCTTCCTGCTTTTCCTCATTGGGGACAAAGCCTACCAGATCCTGCCCTGCTCCAAAAGCGGGAACAGTCTGGGCAATGCAGATGCATGCAGCTGTGATACCTGCCAGGATACCTGTCTTTTTCATTCTCATATATTACCTCCTTTTCTTAAAGCGGAAGAGTTTTCCGCTTAGCTTTTCCGTGGGACAGCCCGTCTAGCGGTTGATCCCCAGCTCCTTCAGTGCCGCTGCCTGCTTGGCTTCCATGACCTTTGCCTCATCCTCTGTCATATGATCATAGCCCAGAAGATGCAGCATACTGTGTGCCACCAGGAAACAGAATTCCCTTGTCACACTATGTCCGTATTCCTCTGCCTGGGCAAAAACCTTAGGCACGGAGATCATGATATCTCCAAGAAGGAGTTCATCACTGTCCAGATCAAAATAGGACTCATCCTCTTCCACAACGGAATAATCCGCCGGTGTCTCAAAGGGGATCATAGGAAATGACAGCACATCCGTAGGAGCCTGGATATTCCGGAATTCCGTATTTACCCTCTTGATCTCCTCGTTGTCTGTCAGGACAAGATTGACCTGCCCGTCATAGGGACATTTTTCCATTTCAAGAACCTTGTCAGCTACCTTTACTGCCAGTGTCTCATAGTCGATCCCCAGTTCACGCTCTGTCTCATAATCAATCTGCATGTTCATCGTTCATTTACCCCGTTTCTGCGTCTTGCCGGTCTTTCAGGTTTTTGTTTCTTCTCGTAGGCATCATAAGCCTGTACGATCTGCTGTACCAGAGGATGACGGACAACATCCTTGCTGGTAAGCTGGCAGAAGCCAATGTCATCTATTTTTTTCAGTACTTTCATTGCCACGTCAAGTCCGGATGTGGTATCTCTTGGAAGATCTTTCTGTGAGGCATCTCCGGTGATGATAACCTTTGAACCAAATCCGATACGTGTCAGGAACATCTTCATCTGTGCCGGAGTAGTATTCTGTGCTTCATCGAGAATGATAAATGCATTATCCAGTGTACGTCCGCGCATATATGCAAGCGGTGCAACCTCGATCAGGCCGCGCTCCATATTTTTCGCAAAGCTGTCCGCTCCCATGATCTGGTACAGTGCATCATAGAGTGGTCTCAGATAAGGATCTACCTTGCTCTGCAGATCTCCCGGAAGAAATCCCAGCTTCTCACCGGCCTCAATAGCAGGACGTGTCAGGATGATCCTGCTGACCTCCTCATTTCGGAAGGCTGTGACAGCCATTGCCATCGCCAGATAGGTTTTGCCGGTACCGGCAGGACCTACACCGAACACGATCATTTTTTTGCGTATCTGTTCTACATAATCTTTCTGCCCCAGTGTTTTGGGCTTGATAGGTCTGCCCTGTATGGTGTTACAGATAAAATCTTTGTCTATTTCTGTGAGAACTTCGTTTCTCTGCTCCATTGCCAGAGAAAGAGCATAATTGACATTCTGTTTCGTGATCGTGTTGCCTCTTTTTGCAAGTACTGTCAGTTCTTCTATCAGTTTCTTCGCAGAAGCCGCATTCTGTTCATTGCCAAGTATCTTAAGGATTCCGTCTCTGGAGATCACTGTCACATTCAGTGTTCTCTCAATTAGCTTAAGATGCTCATCAAACTGGCCAAATACATTTGCTTCCAGTTCTGCGGGGACTTCTGTGTGTAATTCAATAATATTGCCAGCCATCCTGTGATGTCCTTTCCTGTTGATAAGTTAATAATGGATTATTGCCTCGTTTATGGACGATAATCAAAGTCCGGTTAAAACCAGATGCATCCATTGTAACACCTCCCTGCAACTTTTTAAATACAAATTTTTATGGAATTTTATGTTATACGGCTTTTTTCGCCCGTCTGTTCGATGATAAGCAGGGTTCCTCCGGTAATGCACAGAGATTCTGTCAGCCTGGTAGTAATATGATTTTCACTGATCTTAATGCCATTTTGAAGCAGCTTCTTTTCATATTGATGAAATCTTCGCACAGCTTCCTTCTCGGCTTCTTTTCTGGTATAGGTTTCTTCTTTTACTGTATAATCAGTAGTTTCGGTCCATCCGATCCATACAGGAAGTATAAAATTTTCTGTGATACGCAGAGGAATTTCCTCTGTGATACGTTTCTGACCTGTATGTAATGCCGGATACAATCCCAGATACCAGTGGCCAAATCGGAAATACATTTCTTTTTTCTTTTTGCCGGCAGGGATTTCTGTACGGTATTTTAATGGAAATTCCTGATAATAGGAAATTTGTCTGGAAATAAAAATATCCGCATCTGCATGAACGTATTCCTTTCGCAGGACTTCCTGACTGTCATTCATGATATGAAGTTCCCCGGATACCAGAAGTTCCCCTTTTTTGCAGGAATCCCCGGGCTTTTTTACCGGTATGCCCCTTCGGACGATCATATCTGTGATCACTCCGTCCTTGTCTGCGAGCAGATTACAGGGTGAGGTATTACTGTTGGTTTTTTGGGGGATAATTCCTTCCTGGATATTAAGAATCAGACGGGTTCCTTCTATTCTGGCAGATACCCAGGTAATCTCCGGAAAATTTTTCCGTACAGCTGCTGCAACTTCTGAACAGTTGATCTTTTTTTTGGACATCCCATGGTTTATATCCTGCTTATCCAGAAAATCGAGGATTTCTCCGGTACTGTTTCTGACATTTCCTTCAATATGGATATTCCAGATTCTCCCTGTCAAAAAAAATATCAGGATACCTCCCAGAATCATGCCTGTAAAAAAAGCCTTTCTTTTTTTATTCCTTAAAAAAAAGAAGGGCATTCCCCGTCTCTGTATGATCTGAATATGTACACCTGTTTTATTCCGGAAAGGTCTCAGGCGAAAGAAATCAGCGGCCTGCATTTGTGCCATAAGCTGGCCGTCCTCTCTGTACCGGATCTTTTCCATATAAACTTTTCTGCTTTTGCAAAGATTCAGAAAGCGTTCCAGATTTTCTCCTCTTACAAGGATGATCACATAACCATATATTAATTTCAAAAAATTCAACATTCGCTGTCACCCGCTTTTATATCATAAATACTTCCCGTCACTTTCATTGCACTGGAATTGTACCAGCGGATTTCAAGATTTTTCCCGGATATGGTCACTTTTCCGCCAAAAGACTGTATCACAATTTCAGAAGGTGTATATTTAAAAACAGATTTATAATTTTCGATAACAGCTTCCGTCTGACCGGTCAGTGTGACGATCGTTTCATTATATGCCAGATCAGGCGGAAGTTCTAATGCCAGCACCATCCGGTTTTTCCATTGTCCTGCTTTTTTCATAAAAAAAGCTCCCCCGGCTTTTACTATCAGTCTATGCCGGAAGAACTTTCTTTAAAACACGTTTCAGCAGCAATCATCGAAACAAAACCATAGAAAACCACAGAATTGTATTTCCACCCAGATTATATTCCATAGATTCACGCTCTACAATCTCATTTACTACTACACCATGACTTTCCAGACATGGATGCATCCGGTCAGGATATCTGCATGGCTTTCCCTCTTTATAGGCACATTTTTCACAGATATCACAGGATTCTGTAGACAGGATATAAGTTTCATACCCTTCTTTATTCAGATATTTTCCCACCTCTGTAGTTAGGTCCTCGTGTGCCCGTCTTGTAGAAAGCATTTCTTCCATGTTCATGATATCCGAAACTTCCGCTACACTGGAAAAGAAAACAGCCTGAGGATAACTTTTTATTTTTTTTTCACATTCCTGCAGGGTTCCTACTGCGGGGGGACAGGCCCAGGTAGAATCATAACGTTCGCATTCTTCTTGGCAGATCGTGCGCACGCGTTCCTGAATTGTAATATCTTTTGTGTCCAGTATGCGGTATTCAAAAATCGGGTACTGTGAAATAAATTCTTCAAATTTTTCTGTGTTCATAGTGTTCTTCTTTCTTTTGGACTATTTATGATAGGGTTCGTGATTCATAATGCGGTAGCTTCTGTATATCTGTTCCAAAAGGATCATCTGCATCAGCTGATGCGGAAAAGTCATTCTGGAAAAGCTGAGCTTATAATCTGCACGTTTCAGAACACTCTCACTCAGTCCTAAGGAACCTCCGATCACAAATGCAATGGAACTGATACCGGAAACTCCCAGTTTCTCAATTTTTTGAGAGAGTTCTACAGAATCCGGCGTTTTTCCGTCAATTGCCAGTGCGATAACATAATCCTGTTCGCGTATATGTTTCATCAGACGTTCGCCTTCTGTATTTTTAATCTGTGTGTTCAGTGCTTCTGACGCTTTATCCGGTGTTTTTTCATCTGCTACCTGACAGAAAGTCAGCTTGCAGTATCTGCTCAGCCGTTTGGCATATTCTGCGATTCCGTCACACAGATATTTTTCTTTGATCTTTCCAACTGTAACAATACGGATTTCCATGATCTTCTTCCTTCTATTTTAATAAAATCAGCGATAAAATCACAGTATTTTTAGTACTGCAGATAATATTCCATAGCAGTCATTTTACTGGTCTTGCCATTTGCTGCAACAAGAATAACATTCAGCCTATGGTAACCCACAGGCATGGAGATTGGCTGTTCATAAACAGTACTGTTAAGATCCGGTTCAGAATCAAATGCATAATATGCCTTACATCCATCCGGAACAGTGATCTTAATCTCTGTTTTTTTATTGTAATCCCCTGATTTAGGTGTTACCTTAGGGGCTTTCGGTGCATTTAAAACAATCACATACTTTCTGCTGATCACATCACTTTCGATGTTTTTATCATTTACACCAAAGGCTTTTAATTCAGTTGTGCCTTCCCTCAGAATAATAGGTTCTGTATATACTTTACTCTTTCTGGTAGGTGTGCTTCCATCTAATGTGTAATAAATCTTTTGGCAGTTACCTTCTAGTTTCAGAGTCTGCGTTGTAGTATAGGTTCCGGGTGCAGGATTTGATACAGGTGTTTCGCAGATATATTCTGCGCAGGCATTCTGCACCTCTCTGTCAGCAGATTTCAGGATCAGTCTGACTTCGTTGGTCTTTCCCTCCTGTGTAAGAAGCTTCACATACTCTTTATATATTCCTGTTCCCGCAGTTTTGTTCTGGATAAACGGGCGCAAAACAAGAAGTGCGGATCGTTTATCGCCTGATTTCTCCATACTTTTGGCCAGAAGAAGATTGGCGGCTTCATTTTTGGGATTTTTATCCAGAGCATTTTCTGCAATCCGCTGTGCTTCTTCATAATTTTGCTGTGCATATTGTTTTTTTGCCCTGGAATATAAGGCAGAAAAAGTATTTAACTGCCGATAACAAAAGAACCCCAGCAGTGTCGCCGCACACAGAAGCAGGCATAGAAGCTGTTTTCTGCTGAATTTCAGCTTTCTTCTTTTGGGATGTTTGAAATATTTTATAATTTCTGTTTTCTGTTTTTTTTCGGATGGGCGGTTCTGCTGCTCCTTTTTCATCAGAGTTTCCACTGTGCTGAATTCTCTTACCCAGGGTATCTCCGCAAGACAGTAGGGGCAGTACAGAGAGCCTTTTTCCACCTCTTTATGACATTTAGGACATTTCATAGGCAGTCCTCACTTACTGATTTTTCAGATAATTCTGAAACTCCTCCATAGACATAAGAACTTTTCTCGGTTTTGTTCCCTCTTCCGGTCCCACTACACCTGCGTCGCAGAGCTGATCCATGATTCTTGCCGCTCTGTTGAAACCAATCTTAAACATTCTCTGCAACATACCAATAGAAGCTTTCTCTTTCTCTATGATAAACTTACCTGCTTCTTCAAAATGGATGTCCCTTTCATCTCCGGACATACCTGTTGTTACAGGAGAATTTACCTGCTGCTCGATCTGTTGGTTATACTGAACACCCGGATTTTTATCTGCAAGAAATTCAACCACAGCACTTACTTCATCGTCAGATACAAATGCACCCTGAAGTCTTGCAGGCTTCTGATATCCCTGAGGATAAAAGAGCATATCACCTTTTCCAAGAAGCTTCTCGGCTCCGTTCATATCCAGAATTGTTCTGGAATCCACACCGGAAGATACAGAGAAAGCAATTCTGGAAGGCATATTCGCCTTGATCAGACCGGTGATAACATTTACAGACGGTCTCTGTGTGGCAATGATCAGATGGATACCTGCCGCACGTGCAAGCTGAGCCAGACGACAGATAGCATCCTCCACCTCTCCGGGTGCAACCATCATAAGGTCTGCAAGCTCATCCACGATGATCACGATCTGCGGCATTTTCACAGGTTCTTCTTCAGCTCCGGCCGCCTTGATCTGCTCTGCCTTCTTATTATATTCATCCAGATTACGGACACCGTACTCCGCAAATGTATTGTAACGGTTTGTCATCTCCTGTACTGCCCAGTTTAATGCGCCTGCTGCTTTCTTCGGATCTGTCACAACCGGAATAAACAAATGTGGAATTCCGTTATATACACTGAGCTCTACTACTTTAGGATCGATCATGATAAGCTTTACTTCATCCGGATTTGCCTTGTACAGGATACTGATGATCAGTGTATTGATACATACTGATTTACCTGAACCGGTTGCACCTGCGATGAGAAGATGTGGCATTTTGGCAATATCCGCAACTACAGTCTTACCTGCAATGTCCTTTCCTACTGCAAAAGAAAGTTTGGATTTTGCCTTCTGAAATTCTTCTGACTGGAGCAGATCTCTGAGCATAACCGTACTGTTCTCTTTATTGGGAACCTCAATGCCCACTGCTGCTTTGCCGGGGATCGGTGCTTCAATACGGATATCAGGAGTGGCAAGATTCAGTTTGATGTCATCTGCAAGACCTACAATTTTGCTGACCTTCACTCCCATCTCGGGCTGAAGTTCATAACGGGTAACAGTTGGTCCGCAGCTCACATTAGTGACAGTCACGTTCACGCCGAAATTGTGAAGTACTTCCTGGAGTTTTTTTGCAGTCTTACGCAGATAGGCATCAGAATCCCCCTGAGCTTTGCTGCTTCCTTTCTTCAGCAGATTTAAGGCTGGAAATTTATATTCTTTTTTTACGGCTGCTTCCTGTCGGGTGATCTCATGCTGAATGTTTACAATTCCGCTCTGTATCTCCTTTTCAGAAGATTTGGGGTTTTTCGAAGGCGGCCGCACTGCCTTCTCATCCTGAAAAGGGGGCAGATCTTCCTCCGATTCTGAAACCACAGATTTCTTCCGGTCAGTGACAGCATCTTCAAATGGAAGGTCTTCCTGCTGTTGTGATTCATTATCTGCCTCGTATGTATCCGGGGATGTATCCGCTCTGTGAATCTCAAAATTCATCGGAGCATCGATGTATGGTTTATTATCCGCATCATCAGAGGATTTAATCCCTGTATTCACGGTATCCTCCGCAGCTTCGGCTGTTTCTGCTGCTGCTTTATCTGTATCTGCTGCTTTTTTCAGAAGTTTCCCCTTTTTCTTTGGCTTCTGTTCAGAATAGCCTGTCAGCTTGGTTCCTTCCAGAAAGCTGCCTTTTTTCATTTTTTTTGCTTCCGAAGGATCCATGAGAAAGTCATCATCTGAAAATTCATCATCGACAATTTCTTCCTCCAGTCTGCGGACTCTTTCTTCACGCCGCTGTTCTCTTATAAGCTGACGTTCTCTGGCACGTTCTTCTCTATATCGCTCACGTTCAGGCTGCCCCTGCATATAGCGCATATGTCTGTCTTTTACAAAATCACACACTTTTATAACCAGCCGCGTTACAAAATCGAGCAGAGAGCGCTGTGTGATAATGATCATACATACAACAAATGCCAGTATAATGATCACATATCCGCCGATAGTTCCAAAAGCAGATGTGACAGAAATACAGATCGCTCCTCCGATCAGACCACCGCCTGTTTTATAATCTGCGCTTAAAGCATAATAATCCAGCAAAGTTGTACTCTGCATATATCCGTCTGTGAGAAGCTGCGCTGCCCCACACAGAAACAGAAACATCACAAACGCCGCTGCAAGTTTCTTATATGCCAGCCGGTTTGTTTTATTGATCAGAATAAATGCTGATTCAAGGAAAAATACGATTGGAAACAGATATGCCATCAGTCCCATCAGTCCGAAACAGAAATTACTGATCGCATCTCCCACAAAACCACCTGCTCCAAAATTGCTTGCCATCAGGATCACACATGCGGCCAAAATCACAAATAATATGATTTCTGTCTGAAATCTGCCGACTTCCTGTTCCATTGCTGTCTTCTTTTTTGTATTTCTTCCCGAATGCCCGGTATTCTTACTCTTTGATGCTGCCATTCTAAGGCTCCCCTCCTTGATCTTCTCGTAAATATCTTCCCTTTACAGGGCAAAATTTAATGCCAGTGTAATAATACCGACTATAAATGAATAATATGCAAAATAGCGTAATTTTACATTCTGAGTCATGGCTATTGTATTTCGGATAACAAGACATCCCGCAAAACCGGCGATGATCATTGCAAATACATAGGTAAACCCAAGTCCTGCCGTCATTTCAGAAGTACCAAAATTTCCGATTTCCGTAAAAAAAGCACCTATGATAGCAGGCAGACTCATAAAAACAGAAAAACGAACCGCAAATTTGCGATTATATCCGCATAACAGTGCAGCACATAACGTAAATCCCATTCTGGAAATCCCCGGAAAGACAGCAAGCCCCTGACAAATTCCAATCCACATGGCGCTGTCATAAGAAGCCTCTCTCGGTCCCTTTTTTCCACCGGATTTATTCAGATCTGTTACCAGAAGAAATACACCTGTAAGTAAAAATCCGATTCCCGGAACAATCTGAGAGTCCGCGGCCAGAAGAGCCAGCCGTTTTCCTGTAAGTCCCAGAAGTGCTGTTGGAATCATGGAAATCACAAGAAGTGCACCTGTTTTCCGATATGTTCCGGTGACTATTCTGGCATAGCCCAAACTTTCCCCTGTCTTCTTGTTATGGATATATAGATTCAGATTACCGATCATATCCATAAACATCCCCAGAAGTCCCAGTCCGATTTTTTTTAAATCTTTGCGGAACAAAAATATAATTGCTGCCGCACTTCCAAGATGGAGCATCGTTTCTGACAGCAATCCGGTTTCGTGGCCGATTCCCATATATTGTTCCAATATGCATAAATGTCCCAGGCTGCTGACAGGAAGAAATTCCGTCACAGCCTGAATGACAGCCAAAAATATCAAATATACAACGATCATAGAACTGATTCCTTTTTGTTTCTCCAAAATTATGGTTTATTATAGCACACTCAGAAAGGCTTTACAATAAAAAGCCCCCTGACTGTCATGTTCACAACGTAGCCAAAAGTTACTGTTCACTCCGTTCCCAGCAACACGCTTCGCGATGCACAGAATTTATGCTAATCGCATAAATTCGCGCGGTATGTCTCGGGTTTTCTGTGACCTTCGCTCACAAAAAACACCTCGCGGGATATTACCAGTGAACAGTAACAGCCAGAATTCATTCATTTTCCTGCTGCTTTTTTTCTTTTTCATGTGCCAGCAGTTCCTGTACCGATTTATGTGCAATCCGGAATTCTTTTTCAAAATAAGCATTGATCTCTGCACCGTATAACAGAAGATTCATACAGATATACAACCATACCATGACCATGATGATCGTCGCAAGGTTTCCGTACATATTACTGAATCCCGGAAAAATCTCAAAATAAAAAGAGAATCCGTATGAAAATATCGACCATGCAACTGCTATGATCAAGGCTCCGGGAATCTGGCTTTTGAATGTGGCTTTTCTGTTCGGAAGAACCTTATACAACATAAGAAAAACCAGAAACAACACACCAAATACCAACAGTGCTCTTGCCCCCAGTATTTTTCCCAGAACTCTTCCAAGAAAAGGAATATATCTTGATACAACTTTCTGTATTTCGTTTCCGAGTACAAGCATAAGCAGAGACACGATTACCGCAATCACCAGTGATAAAGTATAGAATACTGCATAAATTCTGGTTAACAGCCAGTTACGGGTTTCTTTTACGTGATAAATGGTATTTAATCCATTGATGATAGACTGCATTCCTTTTCCGGCAGACCACAGTGCCACAATTGCTGACAAAGGGACAATTGCAGTACTTCTTTTGTATACATCTACCACGATCCCCAGAACAAAACTCTGCAGATTCTCCGGAATAAAAGCAACGATCGCATCCCTGACTACATTATAGGTCAGAGGTGTATACCGTACCAGTGTAGTCAGAAACAGAATGCAGGGAATAAAAGACATGATCAGAAAATACGCTGCCTGTGTCGCATAAGCTCCTACGTGATCTCCGGATACACGTTCCATAAACCCGAATAAAAGCCCTGTAACAGACCGGGTTTTATTTTTCTTTTTCATATATGTCTCCATTCTGTTATTTTACAGCAGTCATTTCTGATAATGCATTTATGGTGATTGCTGTAATTATAAAGATAACTGTTTCGAATATCTCTGTTTACTATCATACCATGAAACTGCCGTTATGACAAACATGAATTATGGATAATAAAATCCGGTTCTTTTCATGCTGGAATGCTGTAGATATGAAAAAAACCGGATCAATATGTAATTAGTTTTATGGTCAGATTTTTACTTTATGATGTAGAAATGATAAGCAGTCACAGAATCATACTGTTCACCTGCATTAAGAATCGGGGAGTGGAAATCTTCAACATTGACCGCATTCGGTTCAACCTGCGTTTCCAGACAGAAAGCATCCCGCTTATTGTAAGTATGACCATTTTTACCATGTTCATTTTCGACAAAATTTGCTGCGTAAAACTGTACACATGGACAGTCAGAAGTGACATCCATGGCAATTCCGGTTTTATCACTGTATGCGGTTGCGATCAGTCTTCTGTTTCCTTTTGCATAATTGTCTGTCACATAATTGTGGTCATATCCGCCTGTGAATTTCAGCTGGTCAAATTCTGCTTCAATATCCTGCCCGATCTTTTTGGCAGTTCTGAAATCCATGGGAGTCCCTGCAACTTCCCCATACACTCCTGTAGGAATGGAATGACTGTCGGCTACAGGTGTATAATATTTTGCATGGATTGTAAGATACTGATCCATGGCGGTTCCGCTTCCCTCACCATTCAGATTGAAATAAGAATGATTTGTCATATTGGCAACTGTCGGTTCATCGCAGATTCCCTGATAATGGATCCTCAGTTCGTTGTCTTCCGTAAACTCATATTTTACAGACACATCAAATTCTCCCGGGAAACCATTCTCGCCATCCGGACTTATACGGTTAAATATAACACTGTTTTTATCATCGGAAATCTCAGCCACTTTCCAGAGCTTTTTTTCAAATCCGTCAGGACCGCTGTGAAGATTATTGTCATTCTCATTCTGAGCAAGAACTACTTCTTTGCCATTGACAGAGAATTTCGCACCGCCGATGCGGTTTCCGTTTCTGCCGATGGTTGAACCGAAAAAGCATCCATTTACTTCATAAGATGCCAGATCATCATATCCAAGTACTACGTCTGTTAAAGTACCATCTTTATCAGGTACGCAGACCTTAACCAGGATTGCTCCAAAATCTGTCACTTCCGCATATGCCCCGGATTTGTTTTCCAGATGAAAAATTTTTACTGTTTCCCCAGTCTGTAATATGCCGAACTTTCTTTCAGAAACACTCATTGTTTCCAACCTCCCGTATCATAAAATAATATTAAATCCAAAAGATAATAAAAAAGAGCCTCTCTACGGCTCATTTTTACAGTTCCCGAAATGCCGTTCCCTTCCCATTGACGCCTAGCCGCAGCTAGGTGGGTATCCTCAACAGACCTTCTGTCTTCCGCTGCATAATGACGGCCTGACATCCGGCCTGCGATGTTGGGTTCCCGTTAAAGTCGATGTAGGTTCAAAAAAAGAAGGGGCCTCGTACATTTCAGGATATTCACTGTTTTTAACTGATTTTTATTATACTCCAGTATATGTTCTTTTTCAACATAAAATGTAGAATTAATTATATTTTTTTATAATATGGAGATTATCGGATTCCAAGGATATCTTTTACTGCCTTTGGCATATCCGGCGCATCTACCACCCGGTTATGAAGTACCGGTGCTGTGCGGATCGTCTCAACTGCCTGTGGAAGTTTCACTCCGGAAAGCGCACTCAGTTCATCAGCCAGTGCAAAATCATCCTTACCGTCTGTATCTGCTCCAAGTGCTTCCATTACACTTCTTGTAAATTTATATGGGCTTGCTGTGGATGCAATGACAGTTGGTGTGGTATCATTGGTATCTTTTACATATTTGTCATAAACACCTGCTGCAACTGCAGTATGGGTATCTATCACATAATGACTGTCTTTGAAGATTTCTGCGATTGTTTTTGCTGTTTCGTCTTCTGTACAGTAATTGCCATAGAAGTCTGCAAGCTGTGCCTTCATGTCTTCTGTGATGGTATACTCGCCGCCAGCAGTAAGAGACTGCATCAGCTCTGCACATTTTTTTGCATCACCGCCTGCGATACGGTAGATCAGACGTTCCAGATTGCTGGAGATCAGAATATCCATGGACGGTGAGGTTGTAAGGATAAAGTCACGCTTTCTGTCATAAGTTCCTGTGCGGAAGAAATCATACAGAACCTTGTTATCATTGGAGGCACAGATAAGTTTGTGAACCGGAAGTCCCATCTGTTTTGCATAATAAGCAGCCAGGATATTTCCAAAGTTTCCGGTAGGTACTACCACATTGATCTCCTGACCGTCTTTGATCTTGCCCTGACGTACAAGTGATGCATATGCATATACATAATAAACAATCTGCGGTACCAGACGTCCAATATTGATAGAGTTCGCAGATGAGAACTGATATCCTGCAGCATCAAGTTCTGCTTCCAGTTCCTTATCATTGAACATTTTCTTTACGGCAGTCTGTGCATCGTCAAAGTTTCCGGTAATTCCCACAACATATGTATTGTTGCCTTTCTGAGTTACCATCTGTTTCTCCTGGATAGGACTTACACCATGTTTCGGATAGAAAACGATGATCTTGGTTCCCGGAACATCTGCAAATCCGGCCATTGCCGCTTTACCTGTATCTCCGGAAGTAGCGGTAAGAATAACAATCTCATTTTTTACCTGATTCTTCTTAGCAGCTGTAGTCATAAGATGTGGAAGAATTGATAATGCCATATCCTTAAACGCAATGGTCGCACCATGATACAGCTCAAGGAAATAAGCTCCGTCTGCTTCATGAAGCGGTGCAATCTCTTTTGTATCAAATTTTTCATCATAGGCATTGTTGATGCAGTTCTTTAATTCTTCTTCTGTAAAATCAGTAAGGAAACATTTCATTACTTCATATGCTGTCTCCTGATAGCTCATCTTTGCCAGCTCATCCATTGGGACATCCAGCTTCGGAATCTCTGTCGGCACAAATAAGCCGCCATCCTCAGAAAGCCCCTTTAAAATAGCCATAGAAGCTGTTACGGTTTCTTCTTTTCCTCTTGTGCTTTTGTATAATACCTGCATGATATTTCCTGCCTTTCCAAAGTTATTCGTAACTGTTCAGTATATTGGCAGTAATAATAAACCGCTGAACAGTTACAGTTATTCATTTCGCCAATTGAGCACATTATAGCATATACTTTAGCAAAATACTATCCTAAATTATTTCTCTTTTTTCTGTCTTTTTATGATTGATTACTATAAATCAAAAATATGGACATATTCTTTTGTTCCCGAAGAATATGTCCATATTTTGAGCAGTATTACCGCAATCCTGTTAAATGAGTTATATGAAGAGTATCGTTTATTACGATCCTGTGGAACTTTCTGCTGAATCCGGATAGGTATAAAATTCATGTACGCCGTATTTAAACAGCCTTTTCAGATCTTTCTCAAACCAGGAGACATTCTGGCTTTCAGCTTCAGACTTCTGGATAAAAAACAGTGCTCCTTCTGAATAATCCACACCTTCAAGAGCCTGTCTGACGGCTTCTCTTGTCTCATCTGTAACAGTTACTTCATTGATACGTCCGTCATAAGTCGGCGAAAACTGCGGAACACCATTGGTATTCTGCCATACCACTTCTGTGACTGTATCGGGAAATTCCTTATTCTTTATACGGTTCATGATCACATTGGCAACCAGAATGCGTCCCTTGACATCCTCAGTACCTGCTTCAGCTTCTACAATATGAAGCAATGTATCATAGTCCTCATCCGACATCATCCGGGCACTCTCTGCAAGAGCCGCTGTCCTTGCATCTAACTCATTGATGCTGCTCTCCATAGAAGAGCTGACATCGAATTCTGCCATATTATCTTCAATAACTTTGATTCTCTGACCGACCATTACCTGTTCACAGGAAGTTCCGATACGTGTGACTGATTTTTTGGGAGAAGCTGTATCATTCATTCCAGATACTACTCCTGCAATTCCTGTTGGCAGTACATCTGTTTCGTCAGCATCAGAGGAAAAAGTTTTCTCCCTATTTTCAGAAGCTGCATATACTTTGTTTTTTCCATTAAAATCTGCTATTCTGCCGCCTGCTGCAAACGCAATCGCCGTACAGGTACACACTGTAACCAGTATCAGACTCCGCGCCGGATTGCCGGACTGTTTTGACTCTTTTTTCTGAACTTTCATACTTATCATTCCTTGAGTTTTTTTAATTACAGGTTTTTATGGTTGTAACATTTCTGTAACTTATAAGAAAATTATATTTAATATAATTGATTTTGTCAAGCTTTTTTCATATTTTTGTAACATTTTAGCTTGCAAAAAAGAAAAAAAGGAAGGCTCCATCAATGAAATCTCACTTTAATATATGCTTCATTTTTCTCAATTATTACATTTATTTTTTTCGCCGCAGATCAGGAACATAGGGGTTGGATTATAAAACTCATCTTTCTTTGTATAAATTCTGCTGCTGATACCCAGATCAATGGAGAATCTGTTGATACCCAGTTTTCCCAGTGTCTCCAGATCCCAGGCAGGGCGTACATAGGAACTGATAGGAAGCTGACGTTTAATTTCCTCGCATTCCTGCATCATGGCATCGCCTACTGTAAAATGAGCATGATTGGCAGGCAAATCAGCAGTATCTGAGAAATCATCTGCACCATAATTGGCATCTGCGTTGATCAGGATTCCTCCCGTTTTCAGCACACGAATCCATTCTTTATATGCTCTTGCTGCATCCGGAAGTGTCCAGGTAAGATTTCTGGACACGATCACATCAAAGGTACCATCAGGAAAATCCGGATTTTCCGCATCCATTACTTCAAACGTACAGGAGGCGTTCTCTTCTTTTGCCAGTTCCCTGGAATGAATGATCATATCCGGTGTCAGATCGATTCCTGTAACTTCATGTCCCAGTTTTGCTAAAAGAATGGAAAAGAAGCCTGCACCGCATCCCACATCCAGAATCCTTAATTTTCCATCAGGAAGAAAAGTCCCGATCTCTTTCAGCCATTTATCAGCCATATCACTGTGAAGCTCAGCTCTTCTCTGTTCCATAAAACTGTCGCTTCTTTTCGCCCAGTAATTTGTGATCTTTTTCTTGCGTTCATCCTTTCTTCTGCTGAAACTGCCATATGCGATCATCGGACCATCCTTAATAACCTGAAGACTTCCCGTCTGATATAGAACCACTCCATTTAAATCGGATAAACTTGTCTCCAGAATATTTCTCTCATAATCCTTAACACAGCCAAGATACTCTCCAACCTTAATGATATCTCCCGGTTTTTTGGCAGGATACCACAGCCCGGATACACTGGCAGACTGATAACGCACATCTTCAATTTCCATGGGATAATAATTACTGTAACTTCTCATGCCATCGTAAACACCCAGCGCACACAGAATATTACGCACATCTTTTCTTGTAGAATGAACCTCCTCCGGACTCCAGCCTCCCATCTGGCCACGTTCGATCAGAACACTGGGAATGCCACATGCGGCAGCATAATTGTAAGAACCACCGGATGCCACATTAGACTTTACCATATAGGGAACATCTGCCTGCTCTGCCATCTTCCTTGACATCTGAACCACATCTTCATCTGCACATCCGGCATAGTAAATATAAGGCGTAAGCTGCTCATAATCATCCCCGCTGTGAAGATCAATATAATAATCTGCTGCACTGTGAAGCTTCTGAACCACCTCATACGCCAGACGGTCCATCCTGGTTCCCTGCGGATTCCCCGGAAATACACGATTCAGATTCTTCTCATCCTCCGGGCAGACACTGCCGCTCCTCTCCTCAAATTCCTTCCTGCACACAGTCTTAACCAAGATTACTCTTCCATGGATCTTCTCAGGCTTCAGTTTATCTGCAAGCTCAACAGCAGCCTGGATTCCCACATATTCTCCTCCATGGACCGCAGCGGTGATTAGAACTGTCTTTCCGGGATGAGAACCGCAGATTACTGTATAAGGAAGCGAAAACTCACCTCCGCCCAGTCTCAGAAATCCATTCTTTTTCATACCCGGAGCAGCACACAGCATGGCATCCTCCAAATCTCTTTTCCTGTCATATCCGCTATCAGAATCACCCATTCCATCATTCTCGGACCAGACGTTTTTCTCTTCCTTCACAGCGCTGATCATAAACATCGGCGTAGAATGATAATTCAGCTTCTCTTCCTGACTCCACACCCGCTGCCAGATTCCGGTATCCACTGCCACAGATTCAAACCCGTTCTCCTTCAGAAACTTCCTGTCCCAGGACGGTCTGTTAATAGAAGAAAGAGGCATCTGCAGTGCAATCTTCTCCATTCTGTCAATATCCGTACAGAGGTAATGATCATCCAGATGCTCACTCTCCACACTCTTTCGGTCTTCCTCATAAGACAGGCGTTTCTCCTCATCATAAAGATAACCGTACCAGTTTGCATCGAAATTAAGAAGCTTTCCGCCCGGTTTCAGTACACGACACCACTCTTCATAAGCTCTCTTAGGATCCTTCAGATTCCATGTCAGATTCCTGCTGATCACAACATCAAACACATCATCCTCAAATTCCAGATTCTGAGCATCCATCTTATAAAAAGAAATCCGCTCACAAAGATTACCGGCATTCCTCTTCGCGGTATCCAACATCTCCTGCGTATAATCAACAGCAGTCACCTTATATCCCGCCTCAGCCAGAATAACAGGAAAAAATCCAGGTCCTGTTCCGATATCCAAAATCTTAATCTCATCCTTCGCTTTCTCCGGGAACTGCCCTTTCAACACCTCAAGCCATGCCCCCTTCTGCATCCCATTCAATTCCTTATGATTAACTTCAGAATACCCCTCAGCCCGGGTAGTCCAGTAACTCTCAATCTCCGATAATAAATCCTTCACCTTATGCCAACCTCCATGCACGCAATTTATAATCATATATAGCCAAAATTATATCAAATCCCTCCCCTTTCCAACAAGCCCTCCCGGGGGATATATTTCACATCTCAATTCATTTTTGCATAAACAAAGTCCTTCTTAAAACTTTTTCACACTTCGCCTTGTATTTATATATTAACCAAAACCAGCGAAGCAGGCGTATAGTTGTACCGGATGCATTTGCAGGCATCTTAGAGATTCTTAGTCCTCGGAAATCTGCGTTATGAGACGAAAAGTCCCTTGTCTGAGCGACAGCGAGTAATTCCGGACTTTTCGTCTCATGCTTTTAGCGGATTTTCGAGGGCTTAGAATCTCTTAGATGCCGAAACCGTATCCGGTACAACTATACGCCTGCTTCGCGTCCCTTTTTTAAACAAATAAAGCTGCCATACCCCAAAAAGAGGATATGACAGCTATATATTTTTACTCAGATAGCTCCAAGAATCTTCCGGGCATTATCAATCCTTTCCTGCGTCGGAGGATTAACCCCCTCCAGTGGATAAGAAAGCCCCAGATTCTCCCATTTAAACTTACCAAGCGTATGATAAGGGAGCACCTCCACTCTCTCCACATTGGAAAGAGTATGGATAAAATCAGCTAACCGGTGCAGATATTCATCCTTATCACTTCCGTCCGGCACAAGCACATGACGGATCCATACAGGTTTTTTCATATCAGAAAGTTCCCGCGCCATCGCAAGAATATTCTTATTGGAATGACCGGTAAGCTTAATATGCTCCTGCTCGTCAATCTGCTTGATATCAAGCATTACAAGATCTGTATACTTCATAAGCTCCAGCCATCCGGAATGCCATGGTTCCTGATCAGTGAAGGGATTTCCACTGGTATCAAGATTCGTATGCACACCCTCTGCCTTTGCCTTCTTAAAAAATTCTGTAAGAAAATCCATCTGAAGCAATGGCTCACCACCGCTTACAGTGATACCGCCTTTGCTGCCCCAGTAGCCCTTATAACGTAAAGCTTTCTTAAGAAGCTCATCTGCCGTATAAAGCTCTCCCTGCTTCATCTTCCAGGTATCCGGATTATGACAGAACTGACATCTCATAGCACAGCCGCTTAAAAAAATCACATATCTTACTCCGGGTCCGTCAACGGACCCGAAGCTTTCTAAAGAATGAACATAGCCTTTTATCTGTTTATTATCCATTATATCATCATCCATTAATTACATTCTGTCGTGGCAGGTTCTGGCAATAACGTCTAACTGCTGCTCTCTTGTAAGGTCGATGAACTTAACAGCATATCCGGATACACGGATTGTGAAGTTTGCATACTCTTCTTTTTCCGGATGTTCCATAGCGTCGATCAGTTTCTCTTTACCAAATACGTTTACATTGAGGTGATGAGCACCCTGATCAAAGTATCCGTCAAGTACATGTACCAGATTCTCTGAACGCTCGTCATCACTGTGTCCCAGAGCATCAGGATTGATTGTCTGAGTATTGGAGATACCGTCAAGAGCATCTTCATAGTCAAGCTTGGCAACAGAGTTCAGGGAAGCAAGAAGACCGTTCTGCTCTGCACCGTAAGATGGGTTTGCGCCAGGTGCAAGAGGTTCCCCTGCTTTTCTTCCATCCGGAAGAGATCCAGTAGCCTTACCATAAACAACGTTGGAAGTAATAGTAAGGATAGATGTGGTTGGCTTGGAATCACGGTAAGTATGGATGTGTTTCAGTTTCTCAAGGAATGTAGACAGAAGAGTTGTTGCAATCTCGTCTGCTCTGTCATCATCATTACCATAACGTGGGAAGTCACCCTCAACCTGGAAATCTGTTGTAATACCGTCTTCATCGCGGATAGCTTTAACTTTTGCATATTTGATAGCGGACAGGGAGTCTACTACATGAGAGAATCCTGCGATACCTGTTGCGAAAGAACGCTCAACCTTTGTATCGATCAGAGCCATCTCTGCTGCTTCGTAGTAGTATTTGTCATGCATGTAGTGGATCATGTTCAGTGTTCCGACATACAGATGAGCCAGCCAGTCCATCATTTTATCATATTTTGCAATTACTTCATCATAGTCAAGATATTCAGAAGTGATCGGCTGATAGTTTGGTCCTACCTGCTGTTTTGTCTTCTCATCAACACCGCCGTTGATCGCATAAAGAAGGCATTTTGCAAGGTTTGCACGAGCGCCGAAGAACTGCATCTCTTTACCTGTCTCTGTAGCAGATACACAGCAGCAGATGCTGTAGTCATCGCCCCATACCGGACGCATAACATCATCATTCTCATACTGAACAGAACTTGTTGTAACAGAAATATTTGCAGCATATTTCTTGAAGTTCTCAGGCAGTCTTGAAGAATAAAGTACTGTAAGGTTTGGTTCCGGAGCCGGTCCCATATCTTCCAGTGTGTGCAGGAAACGATAGTCGTTCTTTGTTACCATGGAACGTCCGTCCTGTCCCATACCTGCTACTTCCAGAGTTGCCCATACCGGGTCACCGGAGAATAACTGGTTGTAAGAAGGGATACGTGCAAATTTAACCATACGGAATTTCATTACCATGTGGTCAACAAGCTCCTGAGCTTCTTTCTCTGTAAGAGTTCCGTTCTGAAGATCTCTTTCAATATAAATATCAAGGAATGTGGAAATACGTCCGACACTCATTGCAGCACCGTTCTGAGTTTTGATGGCTGCAAGATATCCGAAGTACAGCCACTGGAAAGCTTCTCTTGCATCTTTGGCCGGTTTGGAGATATCATATCCATAAGATTCAGCCATAACTTTCATGCCTTTCAGAGCACGGATCTGATCAGCGATCTCTTCACGAAGCTGGAAGTCATAACGTCTCATACCCTGACGGTCGCATGCTGCGAAGTCTTTCTGTTTTCCTTCGATCAGAGCGTCGATTCCGTACAGAGCCACACGTCTGTAGTCGCCAACGATACGTCCACGTCCGTAAGTATCCGGAAGACCTGTAAGGATCTTGTTGTGACGTGCTACTTTCATCTCAGGTGTGTAGATATCAAATACACCCTGGTTGTGAGTTTTAAATTCATAGTTGTGGAAAACATCTTTAATCTTGTCACTTACTTTATATCCGTAAGTTTCACAAGCCTGCTCTGCCATTTTGATACCGCCGTATGGCATGAAAGCACGTTTCAGAGGTTTATCTGTCTGAAGACCAACAACTTTTTCAAGGTCTTTTGTTTCTTCATCAATATATCCGGGACCATATGCTGTCAGAGATGTAACTACCTCTGTCTCCATATCAAGAACTCCGCCTTTAGCACGTTCTTCTTTCTGAAGTGCCTGGAGCTTGCCCCACAGTTTGTTTGTAGCTTCTGTAGGTCCTTCCAGGAAAGAAGCATCACCGTCATATGGTGTATAGTTCATTCCAATAAAGTTACGTACATCGATTTTTTCTTTCCAACGGTTGCCCTTAAAGCCATTCCACTGTTCGAAATTTTTCATTCTTTTACCTCTTTCTCTAAAATATTTCCGCGCATTTCTCACTGGCCTGGAGTGAGATAATAAAATGTAAATTGTACTTATTTAGGACACTTTTCTGTCCACGCTGTCAGTATACGTAAACATGAGTGTTATGTCAATTAATTTCCCTTATGATTTTAATTAAATACAATTCTGATAGCTTTTCATCGGAGTTTGCTTCTTTATTGTACTTTATCGCGTACATTAAGACTTTCTTGTATTTTTATAAATACAAAAAAAATACCGGTCAGGAAGTCCTCTGGACAATCTGACCGGTATCTGATTTTTGATATTTTATGTAAACTATATTATTCCCTGCCAAGCGGATATTAGCCTGACCTGCAGAAGTCAAAAAACAGCAGGAAAAAATCGGGCGTGTCGGAACAATCTAACGGTTATTGATCGCTGTTACAAGTGCATCAATAGATGCGCGAATGATATCCGCGTCTACGCCTGCACCCCAGGCAAGGGTTCCATCCGGCTTTTTGATACCGACATAAGCAATAGCTTTGGAACTTGAACTGCGCTCCAGCGCATGTTCCTGATATGTTTCCAGGGAATATTTCAGCTCATATGCCTTCTTCAGTGCATTGCTGACTGCATCAAGACGTCCGTTACCGGATGCCTCTGTAGTGATTGTCTTTCCGCGGAAAGTAGAGGTAACTTTTGTTATAATACCACCATCTTTCTGCTGGAAATGTACTTCATTGATGCTGTACGGTTCTGTGATATTCTCAAAGGTCTGTTTAAACAGATTGAAAATTTCGTCAGGATGAAGCTCTTTATGTTTGTGGTCTGAAACAGCTTTTGTGGCATATCCCATTGCTTCACGCATTTTCGGAGGAAGATTAAGCCCGAATTTGGTCTCAAGAATATATCCTACGCCGCCTTTGCCGGACTGGCTGTTGATGCGGATAACATCTGCGTCATAATTTCTTCCCACATCTGTCGGGTCGATCGGAAGATACGGAACATTCCAGTGATCCGGATCCTTGTCATCTCTCCAGTGCATACCCTTGGCAATTGCATCCTGATGAGAGCCGGAAAATGCGGCAAATACAAGTGCACCACTGTACGGACTTCTTTCGCCTACTTTCATTCCGGTACATTCTTCATATATTTCACAGATATGCGGCATATCAGAGAAGTCAAGTTTTGGATCTACACCCTGAGAATACATATTCATACCAAGTGTAACAATATCTACATTTCCGGTACGCTCACCGTTTCCGAACAGAGTACCCTCGATTCTGTCTGCACCTGCAAGTAATCCCATTTCAGAATCTGCAACACCGCATCCTCTGTCATTGTGCGGATGGAGAGATACGATTACATTCTCGCGGTATTTCAGATTTTCACACATATATTCTACCTGGCTTGCATATACATGCGGCATGGAATGCTGTACAGTTACAGGCAGATTGATGATGCATTTGTTATCTGCTGTAGGCTGCCATACATCAAGAACTGCATTGCATACTTCCAGAGCGTATTCCGGTTCTGTGCCTGTAAAGCTTTCAGGGCTGTACTCAAACTGGAAATTTCCTTCTGTTTCATCAGCCAGTTTCTTTAATAATGCGGCACCATCCACTGCAATCTTTAAGATTTCTTCTTTGGATTTCTTAAATACCTGTTCTCTCTGAGCTACAGAGGTGGAATTGTACACATGTACAATTGCCTTCGGTGCGCCTTTGACAGCTTCAAAAGTTTTGCGGATGATATGCTCTCTGGCCTGAGTCAGAACCTGAATAGTTACATCCTGTGGGATCAGATTCTGCTCGATCAGGGTACGCAGAAATTCATATTCTGTTTCAGAAGCAGCCGGGAAACCTACTTCAATTTCTTTGAAACCGATTTTTACAAGAAGTTTAAAGAATTCAATTTTCTGTTCCAGACTCATCGGAATCACCAGTGCCTGATTACCGTCACGAAGGTCTACAGAACACCAGACAGGTGCTTTGTCCACATATTCTTTTTCTGCCCATTTCATGCATTTAACAGGCGGCATAAAATACTGTCTCTGATATTTGCTTGGATTCATCATTTTTTCTTCCTCCGTTATGTAAATATTATGTTTGGACTGTGGGGATTGACTGTAAAAAGACATAAAAAAATCTTCCATCTCCACAGACTTATCTGCAAGAGACGAAAGATATTATCATCTTACGCGGTACCACTCTTATTTATGAACAATGTCATACACTCATGGGATACGGAATCTCCGGATATCCGGTATTCTTATATCCTCTCCATATAACGGTGGAAACCGTCTGCACCTACTCTTGTATAATTTCAGGCAGCTGCTCAAAGGCGAGTTCCACAATTTCCTTCCACTGCTTCTCAGCAACCAGCAGTTCTCTGTGCTCCGGTCCGAGTGTACTATTCCCTATCATTGCATTTTACTTATAACTTTATTTGGCTTTTTTGAAATGAAATGAACATACGTCTGAATCATTCATTGTAAAAATATACTACAAACGATTTAACCATATGTCAGTCGGGGCAACAGGATTTGAACCTGCGACCTCACGGCCCATTAACGATTGCGCAAATGAACTTATTACTGCATTTGCCGAGCCGCGAAACAAAGTGTAACAAAAAGTGTAACAAAACTAAAGAAAGGACTTTTTGCACTTGCTCTAAAATAAATAGTAACACTAAAAAATTGTTTCGTCAAGATTCTTTTTTCAAATTTTAAAACTACACTTTTAAATTCAGTGTTGATACATGTGTATTTAAAGTTTAAGAAAATATCCATGTATTAGCATTGAATTTATTTCTAGGAGGGTAAAATTTTCTCCTCCTTTTACTATGTCCCCCTGTCTTTCATACTTCTGAAGTAACCCAGTGTTTGAAGTCTTTCGCTGATGGAAGCTTGCTGCTGAGGATGAGAGCGTAGAGGCCGGATTCGTTGATAATGGTCATTTGCTGCGTTCCTCCAGGGGTGTCCCATTTCGTTACCCCCTTGTCTTCTGCATCAACATGTACTAAAACAGCTTTCCTTGCATTACTATATCCCAGAGCTTCCGCTACATCCTTACCTACGAACCATGGTTCCCCTGAGATTTCAACAGTTCTCAGCTCACCAAATTCTGGATGATTGAACACTGTTGGGGCAGTTTGTGAATCTGCTTCTGAAAGATGAGGTAGTATTTTGATACCCCATCATTATGTACATTTTTCCAAGGATGTCGATAGTTTCTACTCCCTCAACGTATTCCCTCCGCCTACTAAAGGCATGTCCACTTGTGACACATCCTCATTCGCCATGAACGGTGAATGGGAAATACTCAACTTTTCTCACTCAAAAACTTTATGAAATACTGCTGACTTTATTCGAGTATACTCCTCAGAAATCAATCTCAGTTTCCAGCTGAACACTTTCCCAGCTACACAAGAAAAACAGATTCTCAGACTGTAGACTCTGCTAAAACCTCTATTTCACTTGTAACATCACCTTTATATAGTAGGATTTTTTTCTGCTTTGCTATTGTAATCATTCCTTTCTTTGGTAGCGAGCTATGAGGGTCTTACTTTCTTTCTCTCACTCGCTTCGCTCATTCGTTCAATCAGTTCGAGTTGGATTTATTACACCTGTAAAAAACAACAATTATTATTTATATAAAAAATAATTACTATATTTTTTTGGTGTAACAAAAAACAATCAACGTCTGAACGCAAAATTTTTTCAGAAGCAGCTGCTTTAGGCGA
>OLOP01000644.1_pt1 | contig 26478 bp, 29 predicted proteins | sample 1672381 | NCBI WGS metagenome assembly OLOP01 (sample SAMEA3136678, study PRJEB25190) | human gut metagenome | biome: human gut; feature: human-associated habitat; material: faeces | place: Austria | collected 2013 | reverse complement strand
ATAATGACGGCAATAGATTCAGAATTCACTCGATGCTCCTTATACATTCAATCGTAGAAAGTATAGCCGTTTGGCCCTGGCATCCTGAGATGTAGCCGTCTTCCACAAGTCCGAGCGCAAATTCATCTTCTACATCTAAAGGAATGCTGTGATGACTGAATCTGTTGTTGATTACAACGAGCAGCCTCTGGCTGTCGAGGTCGACGCCACCACCATGATCTTTAACATGACGTCTGACTCGCTGAGCAGCCTCAAAGAATGTTTTATTAAGCTCGCTAAGCATGAGTTGTTCTTTGAGGAGTTTAGGGCGCTTAAGCACATCTCGTTTGTTATTCACCGCGGTGAGGTCGTGGGCTTGGTCGGTACTAATGGTTCCGGCAAGTCCACGATGCTCAAGATTATCGCTGGTGTGCTCGAGCCTAGCGAGGGCAGCGTTAAGGTTCATGGCAACATTGCACCTCTGATTGAGCTTAGAGCTGGCTTTGATCCCGAGCTGACGGCACGCGAGAACATTTATTTGAACGTTGCGCTAGTCGGCTATACCAAGGAATTTATCGATGCCGACTTTGATGGCATTATCGAGTTCGTTGAGCTGCAGAACTTTGTCGACATGCCGCTCAAGAACTTCTCTTCGGGTATGGTTGCGCGCATTGCTTTTGCAATCGCCACCATTACCGAGCCCGATATCCTGATCGTCGATGAGATGCTTTCCGTCGGCGACGTGTTCTTCCAGCAAAAGTGCGAGGCCCGTATTCAGCACTTTATCCAGAGCGGTGACGTGGCGGTTTTGTTCGTGTCGCATTCCATGGAGCAGGTTGAGCGCATCTGCCAGCGTGCGTTTGGATTGAGAAGGGCGACCTTCGTATGGACGGCCCGCTCGATGAGGTATGCAAGGCATACCGCGAACAGTTCAAGTAGGTTATACTTATTTGCGCTTGGCGGGCTCGCGCTTGCTTGGTGTGTGGTTATTTGCTCCATTAGCTCAGTTGGATAGAGCAGGGGACTTCTAATCCCAAGGTCGACGGTTCGAATCCGCCATGGAGCACCTTTTGTTTAATAAGCTCAGCTTTTGCTGGGCCTTTTTGTTCACAAATGCGAAGTTGAGCTACTCTGTTTCTGCGGGCTCCACGATTTATGAGTTATGTAGCAATTCCAGATTCTAAGACAGGGGTCGCTTGCGTTTGGCGGTTAGCCATCGACATCCTTACACTAACGCTGGCTCGAAAGGCCTTATCTCCTGCCCATTTTTCTCTGCACAATTGAAGTCTGAAGTGGTTGGCCATACGGCGTTGTTATGATCGATGAGATCGACCTTCATTTGCATCCCCGCTGGCAGGCGCGGATTCTCGAGGACCTGGTTCGTATATTTCCAAACGTACAGGTTTTTGTAGTGGGGTATGGAGATGTGTCCGCTCGCGCCGCAATTTGCGCAATCTGGGAAAACGGGCTCGATTTATTCGTATAATGAGCTTCGTCGAAAGATACGAAAAACTGTACTTTTGCGACTGCGCCTAGCTGCGAGCGAGAAGCCTGTTCTAAACGCCCCTGCATTTGCGTGCATCGCAAAGCCAAAAGAGGGGGGGCGAGAATATGGAACAGACGGCACGGCGCCAAGAGCAGCTGCCGGGCGCATTTAACGGCGCCATCACCAACAGCCAGCACGGCCGCGTCCGCTGGTATCTGGTCCACACCCCCAATGGAAAAGAGCGCGAGACCTGCGAAAAGGTCCGCTGCATTATCCCGCACAATTTGATGCAGGACGCTTTTGTGATGCAAAAGGAGTTCTGGTTTAAGCGGGACGGCGCCTGGTCGCTCCAAACCAAACCCATGTACAAGGAATATTTTTTCGTCGCCACGCACGATGCCGCCGCGCTCGATACGGCCTTGGCCCAGTTGAGCTTTGGCTGTCGCATCGCCGGAAGTAGGGAGCGGGCGTACATGCCCATGCCCGACGATGCACAGGACTGGTACCGCAGCGTGTTGGACGACGACGGTGTTGTGCGCAACAGCGTAGCGCGCATAGAAGACGGCGTGTTGCACATAGAGCAGGGTCCCTTGGTGGGGCAAGAGACCCGCGTTAAAAAGATCGACCGCCATAAACGCTGGTGCCTGGTAGACGTGGGCGAAGGTAACTCCGCATTTAGGGAGCTGCTACCGCTCGACGTTCCCAGCAAAACGTAAGGGAGACGTCGCACTGGCAATTCGTTCGCATTTTTGAATTTACCGATTGAGGGATCCCTGGGGAACGGGGATGTATTTTTGACTGTGGCTGCTAAAGAAGTAACAAAGAGCTGTGCGCCTGCGGGGGCGGCACTGATTGCCCAGGCCATGGACCGGCGCGAGGGCGCCGGCCGTTACAAGGCCATGCAATCCATCATGGACTGGGACCGCTCGCGCTTGGCATATAGGGCAGTGAAGCGCGCATTCGACATCGTGTTCAGCGGTGCCGTGCTCGTCGTCATCGCTGTGCCCAGCCTGGTGCTGGCCGCGGCCATCCGACTGGAGAGCGAGGGCAGCCCCTTCTATAGTCAGATCCGCGTTGGCCGCACCCGTCCCGACGGTAGTTTGACTACCTTCCGCATGTGGAAGTTCCGCTCCATGTACAAGGACGCCGACGAGCGCCTCGCCGAGCTCAGGGAGCAGAACGAGATCGCCGGCGCCATGTTCAAGATGAAGAATGACCCGCGTGTCACCAAGATTGGAAAGTTCATCCGCAAGCACTCCATCGACGAGTTCCCGCAGTTCCTGAACGTGTTCATGGGTCAGATGTCCGTCGTCGGCCCGCGCCCGCCGCTGCCCAACGAGGTCGCGGAGTATACCGAGTACGACCTGCAGCGCTTGGCTGTGAAGCCGGGCATTACCGGCTGGTGGCAGGTGACTGACCGCAACGATACCGACTTCGACGGCATGGTCCGCCGTGATTTGGAGTACATCGCCAAGCGCGGCCCCATCACGGACTTGAAGATTGTTCTCCTCACGGTCGTTGAGGTCTTTACCGGTGGAGGTGCTTGCTAAATGACTGAACCGGTTAGGGTGGCTCAGGTTGTTGGCAAGATGGTTGGTGGCGGCGTCGAAGCTGTCGTTATGAATTACTATCGTCACATCGATCGCGGTAAAGTGCAGTTTGACTTTCTTGTTGATTCCGATTCGACGCTTGTTCCCCGTGACGAGATCGAATCGCTCGGTGGCAGGGTCTTTGAGATACCGCCCTATCAGCATGTAGCTGAATACCAGCGAGAGCTTCAGCGTCTCTTTAAGCAAGAGGGCTGGAAGATTGTCCATAGTCACATCAACGCGCTTTCGGTCTTTCCTCTTCGTGCTGCGAAGAAGGCGGGTGTCCCCGTGCGTATCGCCCATAGCCACTCTACGAGTGGTAGGGGTGAGTATGCCAAGAATGCCCTGAAGGCCGTGCTGAAAACGCAATCAAACCGGTATCCGACTCACCGTTTTGCATGTAGTAAATTCGCTGGTGAATGGTTATTTGGATCGAGTTCTCAATTTGTAGTCATGCGTAATGCTGTCGACTTGTCTGTTTTCGCGCCAGATGATGAGGATCGCCTAAGGACGCGGCGATCGCTTGGTGTTGCTGATGGACAGCTTCTAATTGGGCACATTGGTCGTTTTACAGAGCAGAAGAATCACTCATATTTGCTTAATATATTCGATCAGGTTTTAAAGATTCGTAATGATGCAGTTTTAGTTTTGGTTGGTTCTGGTCCGTTGGTTGAACAGATAAAGGACCAAGCTGATTGTCTGGGGATTAGCCATTCTGTTCGGTTTTTGGGCACTAGAAGCGACGCAGCATCTTTATATCGAGCATTTGATGTTTTCTGCCTGCCGAGCCTGTATGAAGGCCTCCCAATGGTCGGAGTTGAATGCCAGGCATCGCATACACCCATTCTTGCGTCTGATACCGTTACCTCTGAGACCGCTGTTACATCCATGATGCAATTTGAATCACTTTCTAGCTCCTGTATAAAGTGGGCCGAAAGACTTATTGAGTTGAGCACAGAGGTCTTCGCGCCTGGCGACGATGCCGGTTTGCAGGTATTTGAAATTAATGCTGCGGCCAGAGTGTTATTGGATTGTTATATGACCTATTTAGGTTCTATTGATTAAGGGGATAGCTTGACTATTACATGTTCTAAGCGAGTCGCAGTCGCGTCGTGTCATGACAAAATCAACTTTGGCAGCGTTCTTCAGGCGTACGCGACCCAGCGTGCCCTTGAGGAGCTGGGAGTTGAAGTCAATACTATTGATAAACGTGGCCTGGGTCATGCTATTTCTGAAGGACGCAATGATTACTATCTTGAGCATCTATTTGATGTAGATCTTTATCGTGCAAAGCTGGGTTTTGTAAAGCATCGCATCAAGCAGAAGCTTGATGCTGGCTTTGGAAAGAAAATGGCAAAGAGGAAAAGTGCATTTTCATCTTTCGAGTCAACACATTTTAGTTTTACTCCTCAAGCCGCTTCGTTTGAAGAACTTGGGGCGCTTGTGGCTGATTATGACAGCGTTGTTGTTGGCAGCGATCAGCTTTGGCTGCCTGTTAACATTGCTGGTAGGTACTTTACACTATCTTTCGTGCAGCCTCCTGTCCGCAAGGTGTCTTATTCCACTAGTTTTGGAGTATCTTCCCTTTCTGAAAAATATCTTCGTAAAACAAAAGATTTTCTTTCCGATTTTTCGGCCATTTCTGTTCGCGAGGATACGGGAGCGGATTTGGTAGAGAAAGCTACGGGCGTCCGATGCTCTGTTGTATGCGACCCTACGATGCTGCTGGCTAGAGATCAGTGGGCAAGCCTTGCTTGTTCCTCTTCGATTGACGTTCCTGACGAGCCCTATGTTTTCTGCTATTTCATGGGTAAGAATGCATGGAATCGTGAATGTGCCCAAGAGCTTGCCAAGCAGCATAATTTGAAGATCGTCGCCATTGCTCATCCCGATGAATATGTTAAGGCTGATGACGATTACGCGGATTATTATCCTTGGGAAGCCGGTCCGGCTGAGTGGGTCAACTTGATTGCCCATGCTTCGTATGTCTGTACTGACTCTTTCCACGGAAGCGTTTTCTCAAATATTTTTGAGGTGCCCTTCTTCTCGTTCCGTCGCCACGAGAATATGGGTGCTCAGTCTACGAACTCACGTATTGATACATTGTTGCGTGTCCTTGGAAACTCCGATCGTATTTGCGAATTGAAGGATGCTTTCCGTGCCGCAATGGCAAATGAAATTGACTTTGTGTCAGTACGTCAACGACTTAATGTGTATAGGAATGAATCGGCCAATTGGCTTAAATCAGCTCTTGAGTTGTAGGGAACAGTATGATCTCCATCACGGACAAAAGTAAATGCTGCGGTTGCGCTGCCTGTGCTCAAAAATGTCCCAAGCAGTGCATATCAATGGAATATGACGCCGAGGGCTGCGAGTACCCCGTAGTCAATGCTGACCAGTGTATTGATTGCGGATTATGCGAAAAGGCTTGCCCAGTGCTTAATGTTGATAAGGACGAGCCTAAGTCCCAACGAGCCTTTCTAGTCCAGCATAATGATCAAAAGGTGCTTGCTGAAAGCACTTCTGGTGGAGCCTTCACTGCCCTTGCTCAGGCCGTGATTGCCAACGGCGGTATTGTGTTTGGTGCAGGTTATTTGCGCGGTGAACAGCTTGTGCGAGCCGAAGGAGCCCCTGGGCGACTTAAGGTCGGACATTTTTCTGTGGAAAGCGTTGATGAACTTTGGCGCTTCCGCAACAGTAAATATGTTCAGAGCGTTGTTGGCCCTGCGTATCCCGAGGTCAAACAACAACTAAAAACTGGACGTGAAGTTCTCTTTATTGGTACCCCTTGTCAATGCGAAGGCCTGCTTCGATTTTTGGGCGGCAAACCGGCAAATTTACGCGTGGCAGACTTCGTCTGCCGCGCGAACCCCGCTCGCGCTGTGTTCGCGCGGCAGGTCGAATGGCTTGACGCAAAGGTTGGCGTAAAAGGTGAGACCGTTCTTTTTAGAGATAAATCACGGTTTGGCTATCGCTATTCAAATATGTGCGAGCTCGAAGGCGAGACTCTGTATGGTGAACGGCTGTACAGTGAAGGTGTCGAAACAGATCCTTACCTAAGGGCCTTTTTTGCTGATCTTTCAGATCGACCCATTTGTTACGAATGCCCGTTTAAAAAGCGTTATCGCGTTACTGATTTGACTTGCTGGGATTTCTTCGATGTTTATCGACTCTCGAAAGAGTTCGACGACAATCGGGGCGTCACTCGAGTTCTCATCCAAAGCGATGAGGGACAAGAATTGCTTGATCGAGCCTCAAGCTATGCCCGTATGAAGGAGATTGATGTTGAGGCTGCAGTAGAAGGTGTTCGTGAACTTACTAAGTCCGTGAAGCTGAATCCGCGTCGCGATGAATTCATGGCTGATGTGGCGAATCTGGATGGTGAGGAGCTTATGAATAAGTGGTTCCCCGATTCCGGAAAAGTAAAAGCCGAGCGCTTTGCTAGGCATACATGCGAAAAGCTTGGAATTTATGACCCGATGAAGCGTCTGGTTAAAAAAATCATCAAGAAGTAGCCTATTGTTCGAAAGGGAATTGATGATTCCTAAAGTTCTGCACTACATCTGGTTCGGTGGAAGTGAGCTTCCTGAACTTGAAAGAAAATGCATTGAGTCTTGGTCGAAGATCATGCCTGATTGGGAAATTCGTAGATGGGACGAAAGCAATTTCGATATAAATCAATGTGAATTTTGTCGTGAGGCATATGCCTCAAAAAAATGGGCGTTTGTCAGCGATTATGCGCGCTACAGAATACTGTATTCAGAGGGTGGAATCCTTCTCGATACAGATGTCGAAGTCCTGAAGCCTCTGGACGAGCTTTTAGATAATGAGGCTTTTGCGGGATTCATGAAGAATAATTTCTTCTTGAATCCCGGCCTCATCATGGGTTCTGAGGCCGGAAGCCATGTCATGAGCGATGTCGCAAAATTATATGAATCTATGAGATTTGAGATGCGAAAAGGCCGCAACTCTATGGATACCTCTCCGAGGGTGCTAACTGATTACCTGGAAGTGAGTTGTGCTCTTAAGAGAGATGGTTCATTTCAGCAGTTAAATGGTTTCACTGCATACCCTGCTACTTATTTTGATCCCCTAGACAGTCATAGTGGCAAGTTTGAAATTACTGATGATACATATTCTATTCACCATTATTCAGGCACCTGGTTGTCACCCGCTAAGAAGTTCCGTGTTGAAATGCGGAAAAAGCTTGCGCCAGTAATTGGACCCAAGCTGTCTTGGTTCATCTCCTCTGTTCTATCGGTACTTAGATTTGGAAGGAAGGCTTTTTAATGGTTTCGTCTGCCTTAGACCACAATAAGCCTAGGGTTTTAGTATCTGGCCTTTCAAATGGGCTGGGTGGAACCGAAATCGTTGTTGGTAGGTATATAAAGGCCCTCAGCTCATATGCTACGTTTGAATTTCTTGCTTCGTTTGAGGGACTTGGTGTTGCCGCAATTGAGGCCAAGCTTAACGGATTACCTTATGTCTGTTCATTTGGCGTTCCAGATGCGGCTGATATTTCTGATAAATTTTTAAAATGCTCCTTTAATGTTGCCGAATGGATTGAAGCAATTATTTCTATGGGTCGTCCAAATAAGCTTGCGGGGGGCGTCTGTTTATGACGTCAACAAGCAAGCAAGTAAATTGCTGTCAATCTTCCTTGGTCGACAATCCTCTCGTGAGCGTGATTGTGCCGATGTATAACGCTGAAAAAACGATTCAAAAGACATTAAATAGTCTTCAGCGTCAGAGTGTGAGCAACATTGAAATAATTATTGTTGATGATGGGTCGACAGATCGTGGCGCTGAGCTAGTTATGGCTATTGCAGAGGGCGATAACCGGATTAAGCTGATTAGTCAAAACAATAGTGGTGTATGCGTGGCGCGTAATAGGGGTATCGATGAGGCCTCCGGTGATTGGGTGGCATTTGTTGATGCTGACGATATGCTGCCTATAAATGCAGTTAGGCTGTTGCTTGAATCCTCAGATGGCTGTAGCTTGGTTATCGGGGCTCTACTGAATGAGCATGGCGATTATTCGGGCAAGGCTATAAGCATCGACTGGAAAACAGCATGCTCTCTTAGCCTTGCATTTTGGGATAATGTTAATAAAGTTCCGTTTTCGAGCTTTACTAAAGGTGTTGTATTCCGAAGCGTTTGTGGAAAGATATTTAAGAAATCATTATTCCGGAATGGTTTTCTTAAATTTGAAGATGGCATTCGTTTCGGTGAAGACGCGTTGTTTATGGTAGATGCTTATCGTCTGGCTGAAAGTGTAAAAGTAGTGGACTCGGCGGTCTATTGCTATGTCAACAATAGTGATTCAGTAACGAGAAATACTGATATCTCGGCTATCGAGAGTGTTGATAATTTACTGGTAAAACTATATGAGCTATGTCACGTGAATCCGGATTTAAGCGAACTATATAAGCAATCTGCAGTCAGGGAAGTCTTATCTTTGATTCGTAATTGTGCACGTTTGGAATCGAATCAGCTTTTTAAGCCTGTCTCTAATATGGTCTGCCAGTCGTATTTCAGCTATTTAATGGAAGGCTTTGCTTCTCACCGCTATTCACGTCGATTTATCTCTGAAGTGAAAAATCGCATTACGATCCGTCTTCTTCTTGCGAGGCGTGTTATGGCTGCAATTGGCTTTACTAAGTTTGTTTATGGGGTACGTTAATTGAATTTGACTAATGTGGAAAGATCATGGACTGAGATTATACGAGCAAATGCCGGGGCTGTAATGTTCAGCTTTGCTTTGGCTTTATTTTCAGTTTCCTATTATATTGGATCAGTAAATGCTACCAATGTGTTTGGGATTTCTCTTGCGGTGCTTTCGCTGGTCCTTGAGTTGTTTGCCTTAGCGTTTCTACTGCTGAAGCTTTTACTACAAAAGACTTCTCATGTGAAAGTGCTAGTTGGCTTGCTGCTGATTTTAATTTGCGTCGGGTCGCTGAAATCAAATAAAGCCCCTCAGATTATTTGGTTGGCACTGTTTTGCCTTTGCGCTGAAGACGTCCCTGAATACTACATCTCAAGGTCTATTCTTGTATCGTCCGTCTTTATGCTATTGATGGTTGTTGGTCTCAATAGTGTCGGTGCCATTCCTTCTGTATTAATGTCGCGCGGTAGCAATTTTGTATGAAATTCGATGGGCTTTGCCCATCCTAATAATTTTGGACAGCTTTTGTTTATTGCTTATTCTGCTTCTATTTTTGAGCTGAAAGGCAGAAGCGGTCTTGCGGGCATCTTCTGTTTCGCAATTGCTTTTTTCGTAGCTGATTCAAAAACTTCTGCAGCAGGCATTTTCGTAATGGCCTTGTATTCGGTTATTTCATTCAGAAGCCCCCGTTCAAAACCATATGGGTCCCTATTTACTTTTTTACCGCTTTTTCTGGCGATTATTAGTATAGCCCTGCCCTTTATGTGGTCCCATGGTGCCAATAAATGTCTTGTTCAGCTTGATAATTTAATGACCAACCGGATTTTTTATTCCGCCTATTATTTTGAAAACTACCCTCTGACTGTTTTTGGTAATGACTTAACGGCCATAGTTTCGCTGCCGTCTGCAACGGGTGGTTATTTAATACAAACAAGAGTCATGCTTGACAATGCATATTGTCGACTACTTATTCAATACGGTTTGATCCCATTTACCGCGTTTGTTGCTTTCTATTGCGTAGCGATAAATAAAGCGCGTATTTCGGCCCACGTGACATTCATGGGCTTGGTCTTGTATTCCCTAATGGGGTTTGTTGAATGCGGAATGTTATATCCAGCATGTAATTACTTTATGCTTATGGCGCTGCCCGCCTTTTCAGATAAGGGGCCCTGTCAATCCAGGGTGCCATCAAAGGATGTTGTGGAGATGGCTAAATAATGGCAAAAATTAATACTACCAAGTCAGACATTATATGGAACTATGTAAGCACTGTTCTTTCAATGGGGAGCAGCTTCCTTCTTCTTCCGTTTCTGCTTGCTTACTTATCTAACGCCGAACTTGGTCTCTGGTACACTTTTGTTGCCATTGGGAATTTAACGCTGTTATTTGAATTTGGCTTTACACCAACTTTTGCGAGAAATATTGTCTATTGTCTTAGCGGTGCGCGTAGCATTAGCAAGAGCGGCTACGATTCATCTCAAGTTGGTGATTCTGTAGACTATGAGCTGCTTGGCAAATTGATTAAAACATCCCGGATTGTTTACGCGTTAATTTCTTGCGTTGTCCTGATGCTTACCGCTACAGTTGGAACTGCCTACATTTCTTCAATTTCAAGTGCTATTGATCCCTTTTCTTGTTGGACCGCATGGTTAATTTTTTGTTTTGATGTGTTTTTTAATCTATTCTTTTTTCATTATACGACCTGCCTGAGAGGGTTCGGGGATATTTCCGCTGAAAGCAGGGCAAAGTCTTATGGTCGCATTGGGCAGCTTGTGGTTTCTGCGTTTTTGCTGTTTATGGGTTTTGGCATCATTGGCGCTGCCATCGGTTATCTGTTTAATGACATTGTGCTGAGATTTTTTTGCGGTCGCTTTCTGGAGGTTCACTCAGAGGCGATAAAAAAAGCAAACGATGCTTGTACGGGTGTTTCTATTTCTGAAATAAAAGAAACGTTTATTTCAGTGGCTTATTTGGCGTGGAGGGACGGCGTTGTTCAACTTTGCTGCTATGCTTCCACTCAGTTGAGTTCGCTGCTCTGCTCCTATTTTCTTGGTGTGGAGGTTAACTCTCAGTATTCATTAATTATTCAAGTTGGCGGTGCAATTTACGGGTTTGCCAGCGCCTACGTTCGATCTTTTATTCCAATGTTTCAATCTGCTTATGCTGGTGGCGAAGTTCAGACTGCACGAAAAATTATTGAAAAAAGTCTGTCTCTATATTGGATTTTAATTGTTGTATGCACGATCGGTGTCTGGTTTGTCGGCTTCCCAGTCTTGTTCCTAGTTAAGAAAGGTTTTTCCCCCGACGGGCTTCTTTATTTCGCCTTGGTTGTTTATCTTGCGGTTTGGAACCATCATTCATTGTGTTGTAATTACATTATCAGTACGAATGAAATCCCCTATCTCCCGGCTTATATAGTTTCGGCTATTGCAGGTTTTGTATTGTCGTATGTCTTAATTTCCTTTACTGGCATGGGCGTCTGGGCGCTTGTGGTTGGTAATGGGGCCGCTCAGCTTGCATATAATAATTGGAAATGGCCTATATACCTTGCGCGTAAATTCTCTTCCCATTATTTTGCGTTGATTAGAGCTGGTCTCATGCAGTGGTCCTGCGCATTGAAGAAATAAGTGTTAATCACTGCTTTAATGCGACTTATGATTTCGATCGCGCCGATAGTGCCGAGAAAGTGGTGTAGAGTCCGATCCGAAGTAAGTTGCATGGCGTTGGGGAGCAGAGCCTGCTCGGCAGATCACCATTTAGATGCAAGGCCTATAACCCGATCGCAAACCTCCAACGCAGCAGATCGATGCGTGACGATGATGACGGTATGACCGAGATTTCGCATGCGGTCCAGCATTTCTCGCTCGGTCTTGGGGTCGAGGGCCGATGTGCATACATCGAGCAGAAGCACGGGGGAGTCGGAGCAGACCGCACGCGCAACGGCAAGGCGCTGGTCCAGGTCCCCATACCAGTTGTCGTTGGTGTCGTCCCAGGTTAGGTCCATCTGGCACCATTTGCCGTCGATCTTTACGGCGTTCCAGGTGTGGCCGTTGCCGGTGATGCGGCCGTTGGCGATGCCCGCGGCGTCAAGGAGCTTGGAGTAGATGCGCTGGTAGCTCTCGCAGGTGCCCTGGTGGCGCGTGAGGCCGCTTTCGGCCGAGCACCAGTTGAGGCTGTGGTCGTACTCCAGCTGGTCGAGCGTCCAGTCGTGGAGCCACAGCGCCATGTCGTATTCCGAGCCGTTTGTTTCTTGCCTGCACAGGTCCACGGCGTCGTTGACGATCTGCGTGACGCTTGGGCGGGCGGCGTCGTTTACGGCCACCTCCGCCGTGGTGCGCAGGTAGTAGATCCCCTTGTCGTTTTGGGGGTCGTTTCTGTCGTTGTCCATAAAGTAGAAGTAGATGCGGTACGTGCCCGATGCCGTGAAGTCAAAGGTAAAGTCGTGGCCCGCGGTGCCCAGGCTGTAGTAGCTGGCCCATGCCGGGCGCGACGGGTCGCAGACGCTTTCCTGGCTGCCGCCGTCCCAATAGGTGGGCACGTCCATGCGCGCCTTGGCCTGGGACGAGCCGCTGGTCTGGGTTACGTGGAAGGTCGTCGCGGTGCCCGCTGGGGCGTCGTTCCACGAGACGGTGAAGGTGACGCCGTTTTGGCTTGCGGTTGCGGAGTGGGCGTAGCCGGTTTGTGACGTGGTGGAGATTGCGGCGGGCGTGGGGTTGGCTTGGGCTCGGAGGGATGGGGCGGGTGTTGTGGTGTCCGTGCCGGTTGCGGCGGTGGTGCCGTCAGCGCTTTCCGTGTTGGTCGCGCTGATGCCGGTGGATGTTGCGGTGCTGTCCTCTACGGTATCTGCTGTCGCGATTGTGTCGGTGCCGTCTTCGGCCTTGCCTGTGTCGCTGCTCGTGTTGTCGGCTTGCGCCTGCTGCTCGGCTGTTGGACGAGGCTGCATGGTTTCTGCAATGGCTGCCATGGGCATCGTCGAGCTGACCATGGACGTGCATGCGATCGCGCAGAGCAGGTAGTAAAGGGGTCGTTTCATAGCGGAGCCTCTCGGTGAGCAGCCAATAGGGTCCGAAGGCAGCTCCAGGCCAGCACTCCGCACATATTTTGTTGCGGTTTATTTTACGGGAACACCTGTCAACATCAGCGAACTTTCTGGGGAATGTTGGGGAGGGGTTGCCCTGGCGGTCTTGTGACTCGTGCTGGGTCGGCTATACGCTTGTTGGCGGCTCAGCATGAGGTCACGTTGCGTCTTCTCGATGCTATACACCGAGACCATCAAAGGTTAGTTTGTGTTCGCGCCAGTAGTTAAACTATAAGTTAGGCGGCACAAGCGGACTTGTCATAAGTCTCATTCAGTGACTGTATCAATGGTGAGGGGTCATTGTGGCTGCTGGTACGGAATAACGTGCATGCAGCCGTTACATGGTTGCATCCTTAAAGAGGGGCGCTAGATCGGCATTAATCGTTCTGGGCGAAAGGGGATTAATATCATGAAAACCCAGCTATTGGTTTACAGACAACGGGATTGCGGATTTACGGAAACAGGCGACCTGACGATTAGAGAATTTGGTAGGGCAAGCGCTTTCGACGCCTTCGAGTTGACGGTTATTGACTTGCAAGATGAGCATTTATGGACAAGCGACTACTATAACGACAGCCAATTAAAGGACCATGCAGATATATCCTCTATTGGTCAGATGCTGCTGCAATCAAATAAATGTAAATGTATCGTTTTGTTTCCGCAAAACTGCATGTATTCCTATTGCTACGAATACGATTCGCATGCTCACTCCAATAGGTATAAGCATAAAATGCCGCTAAAGGATTTCATTAAGGATTTTGCTGGCTCACCAATAGGCGAGCTGCTCCCTTTGCCTTTGCATATTTGTTTCGGTGAGTCGAAAACGCGTCTTTTTGATAGAGAGCTCCATTCAGATTTTTCTTTCAGTACTCCGATTTTGCCTCCAGTCAATCCGATTCTTAAGTCGGAAGCGTCAACTGTTTCAGCCGTACGGTTGTCTGAGACTCTTGCGGCTACAACGCTTCATGTCAACGACAACGATGATTTGTTGTCGGTTGTTGACGCCATTTTCCCAGCCGAAGTTCAGTCCTCCCGCACTCCTGATTGGCTTGAGGAAGTCGAATTTCATGATGAAACGACTCGAAGGGCGCGAATGAAAGCCATAGAGGATCAAATAGCTCTTCTAAGCGAAGAGAAGAAAGGGATTGAAGAGGTCCTTTCGGATTATCGGGAAATTAAGTCGGTCCTTTGTAGCAAAGACTTTGAACTCGAAAATAAGGCTCGCCACCTTTTGGCTGAGATTGCTGAGGTCGATGAGGATTTTGAAGACAATAAGGAAGAGGATTTCAGGTTCTCTTACGATGACACCCTCTTTTTAATTGAGATTAAAGGCAGTAACGGCGGGCTTAAGCGACAACATGTTTCAAAGACGTACGATCATGTCCAAATTAAAGCTGATGCCATGGAAGACGAAGGCGACTCTGACAAGTTAAAAGGTGTTCTTATATTTGCATCTCAAATTGAATTAAAACCGGAAGAGCGAGATCCGTTTCCTGAAACTCAGATTACAATTGCTCGTAAAAATGACATTGCAGTTTTGTCGACTGAGACGCTGCTTCGTTGTTATGAAGCTTATGTCGAAGGGCGTTTGACTTCAGACGCTTTTAAGGAGACCTTATTGCAAACGTCTGGCCTTGTAAGCTTGGGTTTGTTTGGCTTGGATGTTTAGCCCTAAACTAAAGAAACAGTTTTGGACTGGCCACCTGTACGCGGCGTCGTTAATGTTAGTGTTCGCTGTCGGTAGACAGAGAACTGTTCATGCGCCTTGTCGAGCGGGTTCAGTAGCGTCGGGAAAAGTTGGTGTAATGGACACTTTGGCCCCTGTGTCCAAAATCTGGAATCTATCGATATCCTAGGCCGCTTCCACGCCATCGGCAAGCTCCAGGCCGGATTCGTTCATTTTCCTGGCGGTCTTTTCTAGCTCGGCCCAGTTATGACGGCTCGATGCGCCCCTCTGGTGCGCCGCGTCGTGCATCTCGGCCATCTTCCTCTCCGAAAAGTTGCGCGAGCCGGACCATGTCTCGGCCTGGTCGCACATGACGGCGCCCACGAGCCTGAGCAGCGAACTTTCCGACGGGAAGACCTGTATCACGTGCGAGCGGTGCTTGTTTTCCCTGTTGGCGCGCTCCTGCACGTTGTTGGCTTGCAGGCACTTCGAGTGCGACGGCGGGAAGTCAAGGTACCCGAGCACGTCGGGTCCCGCCTCCTCGAGCACACTTGCCGCCCTCGGGCAGCACCCCTCCAGTATCTTGTACGCCGCGTGGTATATGGCCACGGCGGTGGCGGCGACCCTGGCGCGGAGGACTGACGAGACGATGCGGCCCACGCGGCAGCTCAGCTGCCAGGAGCCGGTGGCGTACATCTCGGCTGCCGCCGCGATGAGGGCCCTGACCACGCGCTAGTAGCTCTCGAGAACGTCCTCGGGGAAGAAGCTTCCCGTTTTGAGCTTGGGGATTCTCAGGTTGAGCGTTCCGACGTATGTCTCGAGGCTGCGGTCCCTGTAGCCGTTCCTGCTGTTGGCTCCATCGCCGCAGAGCTGGTCGGCCTCCTCGTCCATGATGGCGTTCGCGACCCGCTCGGCGAGCAGCCTGAGCAGCGACTGGATGTCGACCATCCCGTCGGTCGACTTTGGAATGGCAGCCATTTCCGGCATCGCGTCTGCTAATACCTCCATAGCGGCCCCTGTCCATTTCCAGAACCCGTGTTATGTAGCGATTCCGGTTTCTAGGACAGGGGTTGTTTTTTTTTTCGACGGCTGGGCGTCGGCGCGTTTCCAGCACCATTTTCGACTAGATCACCAGCGTATTGGCGGCGGGGAGGCGCGGTGACCATATACGGTGACCGGGATTGGCCAAAATCGTTTGACTATTGGTAGCTAAAACGCCCGGCGCTAATAGCATGGTATCCTATTTATTAATCTGCTATTTGGCTAAATAGATCTTTCGCCATATAGTTTATTCGCTTTTCAATATTAAAGCTGCTGTCTTTGTATCGCTCTGCAAATGCTCTAGTTGTTTTAAATCGGGATTCTGCGTATATGGAAATCTTCTCTTTTAGAGGTTTATTTTTGCAGCGCTTGTTTAATGAGTCTTCAAGTAAAACAAGGTTGCCAATCAATGCGTTGCCCTGCGATTCCGAATCGGGTAAGACATGTTCAATTGTATAGTCGTCAGAAGGTATTGACTGTGTTTTTAGCTCTTCCAATAAAGTCAGAACGAGTTTGCAGCGATCTTTTAATTTGTTTCCACTATATAAAGGCCAGACATGTGACCATCCGAGTGACAGGAGGCTATTGCGATACGTTTCTTCGGAAGGCAGCTTATAGTTAAAACTGGCCTTCCATTCATCAATGGCGTCTTCTGTGCAATTCAGTTCAATTGCGTATGAGTGCTTGACTATGGAGTCCGTTAAATGGTTTGATTCCATGCCGCCGATAATTTTGTAGCAGATATAAAACCGATAGATAAATTCTACGGCATCGTTGTATGCGGAGTCAGATAATCGCTCCATTTCATGTGCATGCATTAAGCTCATCAACAGGGGGCGAAATACACGGACGTTATGCGCTTTTAGAAATGAGAAAATGAATGCATTGCGATCATTTGTTGTCGGATCGGTTATTTCTGCGTAATAATCAGCCTTTAGTCTCAGGTCGTATAATAAATCTGCTGCGGTTTTTGGGTCAGTAAAATCTCGTATCTTCTTATATGCCCCGTCTTTGTCTCCTTGACTCAATCGATATTTCTGAATTGCATAGTGACGCAAAAATGCCTTCATATTGGAGCCCACAGTTGACTCTATTTCAGACCATATTTGTTTTGCATCATCTCTTTTTTCAATCGGATGAATGTAACGCATAATGTAATTTTTTAATAGCTCGTGATCTTCAAGCTCCATTCCGCGCGCGTTTAATATTTCGAAGATTGTGTAGGAATCTTCTTCAGTGGATGATTTTATGTTGACGTATGATACGGAAATAATCGCATCTCTAAAAGAAAGAAGTTCATCGTCTTCCATTTTCGCGAAGTTGGAACTGAAGTATTGGAAAGCCTTAATGATTTGCTCATCTTTTGAACCGATTCTTTTGCTTTTGGAAAAAGCAATGGCCGACATGCCTTCAGCTTCTTCAGGGGAGAGACCAATTACGCCTTCCACAATTCGCATAAGGGAGAGGTGATTTTCTGGCGCTACGATAACATGCTCGGTGTCTTTAGTGTCTTTTGCTACTAAATACTTTCTTGTTCCTCCGGCATCGCTGTTCATATGACGTTTCTTGAAGGCGAACATCAGGCTCGCTAACAATAAAGTCAGGGTGATAATTCTTTGCTGTCCGTCGATTATGGTAAAAACATCGAGGCTCTCTTCCTCTTCCTCTTCCATAAGCACTATTGAGCCGATGAAGTGGGAAGGAGAGACTCCTTCTGTCACAAGTTTAATATCCTCGAACAGATCCCTCCAGTTGTGTTCATCCCATACATAAGCACGCTGATTTCTCGGGATTCTATATATCGAGTCATTGAGTAGTTTTCCTACGGTACTCTGCCTTGCCTCGAAAGCCATATGTTCCTCCACGGTATCGATCTGAAGTTCTTTTGGTGTTACTGGATGTGGGTGATGAATTTTGCTTTAACCAAAAGTAATGCAGCTAATCAATTCAAATATTGATGTTGGCTATTTGATTATAATTCAATCCATTGAAGTGTTCTTTGGTGTGCGCCTCTCTAGCCCACTGTCTCTTCAGTTCGTCTGTTTCCTTCGGCTTGGACGCGTCTAGGTACCTCTTCCTGCCCCAGTTGCGCGATCGCGTCGAAAATGTTGCTGTAAGGGTGACCCCCTAGCGCCCGTTTAACGAAGAACGGCCTCCGTCCTGGAATCTGAAATCACCACAACAACAGGTTTCAGGAAAGGACGTAGACGGCTATGGAAATCCAATCAGACCCGATGCCGGACATGCTCGCCATGCCTCGTTTCGACGACGGCGCCATCGATATACAGGAACGGCTGTGCAGGTTTGCCCTCTGCGCGGGAATGCCCTCGCGACCGAGTGGTTCTAGTTCAGTTTGAAGAGTTTCTCTAGCTCTCTTTGAATGCGATTTCGAACAGTGTTATGCACAAATGCAGGCTCACCTAATAGTTCAGCACTGCCACAAGTATGCTCACAATAATAGTTTCCAGGTCTTCCTAAGAGCCTTTCGCTGCGTAGGCAGTTCTCCGCTCGTGTTTCAAAATTGCTATCTAAATGCACTCCTTGATAATTATCTTCCGTAATTATTACTTTGATTTCTTTTTCACTTTCGATGGGAGATGGCGAGATTCGAATTTGCCTGTCTTTAGGGTAATCATCCTCATTGGCGGGCTTGATACTAACTTTCAGGTTAAAAGGTCCATCGGCATAGGCGGGTAAATATTTTCCGATATCCTCCATAAAAGTTTTGATGAATTGTCTGTAAGATTTTTCGCATTCGGCAAGGATGAATTTGCACCACGATTCACAGAGCTGATCTGTATATAGATCCCAAACCCAATGGTGGCCTTTGCCATAATTGTCTGGCAGGGGAGGAAGGTATTGTAAAGGGTCTCCTTGGCCTATTTCTAGGATCTGGACTAGATTGGGTACCACCGAAATTGGTATATCTACGTTAGCAACATTGATGAAGTAAATAGGCTTCCCGTTGAGTGCCTGGCCAATTTCCTTAGCCGTACTGTTGCGTAGACTCGGATTTCGAGGCAGCCCTCCGCTTTCCCCGATATTGATCCGACTTTTTCTAAGCGCTTCTTCTACGAACCCGACCTTCATAGGCAATGGTTCGTAAAGCACGGTCGCTGCCGAGTTAAAAAAGTCTTTTAGATCATCGTTTATCATCGAGATGGCGAGCTCTCTAGCGCAATCTATTCCTTCGTAGAGTCTTCCTATTCGATAAACATGTGTTTCCGGTCGATTTGATGATCTTATCGAAATAATGGGAACGGTAAATCCTTCAGCGGTTTTCATTATCGGCCCCTGTGCGTCATCGGATATTCTGAGGCTTATATCTTCCTCTCCAGGGTGCTTTTCTTTTAACGTTATTCGGGCAACTGTACTTTCAGCGCTATAACTCATTTCCATGCGTATCGGTGCGTCTGGTGAAGATAGAGTATGCCGGAACGGCATATAGGGTTTCATTTTTCTCAGGTAGCGGTCAGTAATGTTCGTATAGGTTTTAAGCGCTTGCTCTGCAATTTTTGTCAGTTCATCCCTGCTTAGCCGAGCTTCCAGCTCGCTTGAGAGATTCATACGGCTTCTTAAGCATTTCATGAATAAAGGAAGGTTGCTGTTTTCGAGATGATCAAGAATCGCCGTTTGTTTTGAGGCGTCTGATGTACAGCCGCATAGAATTACAAAGAAGTTCTCCAGTAGCGGGTTTTCGAGGTTTTGTTTGCAGTAGCTAGTAATTGTTGTAATCGACTGACTTGATAAGAAATCCGCCGCCAGGTATTCCTGGAGAACTGAATGTGAAAAATCTACCACGCCATTGGTGATATTCAGGAGACCGGAATCCTTTCCTGCTTGCTCTATACGCTCGGCTTCGGATGGCGTTTGCTTGGTCAGAAGGAAAGCCCTCAATGGCCTGGGGCTTTCTTCCGTCATACACTCCAACGCGTAGGATCCAAGTTGAAATTTAAGATAATCGGAATCAAGTTCATCTCTAGAAGCAGTTTTAGCTTCTATCATTGAGTCGATACATGACTCAAAAATAACTGAGAGATTCCGAGGAACTGAATTGGCTCCTTTATTTAGGAAGTATTCTGCTAGACAGGATAGACGCAGGGGGTTATGCATCAGGTCTCGTCCTGTTTTGCTTAGATTTGTTAGTAAGCTTATTGGAGAGTCGATTCCTTTTTGCTCAAGATAGGAGACCACGTCTTCATCATCGAAATCTTGCAAACGCATGCCCTGAATACCGATGCGCTTGCAGTCTCTTTCGAAGCGAGAAGAGCAAATGAGAGAGCTGTCTGCATCAGCTGCGTATTGTGCCAGCTCATCAAAGAACAGATCCCTGTCGCATCGAGCTTCATCAAGACCGTCCACGATGAGCCTAAAGAACGAGATGTTGTCCCTAATGAGTGACATCGATGCTTCGGATACGCTGCCGAGGATCTCTTTTGCTATACCTTCAATTAGACTTGAATAGCGGCGCGACCAACCTCGTGCTTCAAGGAAAACCGGAACTTCGTTTCGTTTACGGCTGAGCCAATCTTTTGCAAGTTCTGCTGCATAGTATTTCAGCAATTCGCTTTTGCCCGCGCCGGGATCTGCGTAGATTAGTATGGGTTTCTTGCTATTTAATATGGCTGTTTGCTGAACGGACGCACATGAGCCGTTAATAACTAAACGCCTTGAAATGTTTGACCCGTTGCCGCCTTTTGCTAACGTGGCGCAGTAGCTTGATAGATGTCGAAACAGGTCTTCTTGGTCCAGTCGATTTGTCCCTAGAGTTTCGGAGATGATATCGAGCTTCCTGTTAATGGCTTCGGTTCCCTCGGCGGCTTTCCTCGCTGCAAGGGACTCTTCTCCTGTAGCCATAATTAAATTTACGGAGTTCCAGAATTCTTCAACAGAATCGTAGGCAGATTTATCGAACTTGTCGCCTAGAAAAGTCCGTATTGCTTCATCCTTGTCTTTATCGAGGCAGGTGCGATGGGCCAATAGCTCTTCGACAAGATGAACATCTCTGAATTTCTGCGACAAATCAACGTTGGTGAGAATCATTGCAGCGCGCATAGCGGTTTCTTCGATAAGCTCTTCTACTGCCCGCCTTTTATTTATGCCTTGAATTTGTAATTTGCCCCAGTCAATAAACCTAGAAACCGTCTCTGATCCGACAAGGTCAATTGGATCCATGTTTACCGCCTTATAAAATGCGCCAACTATGGTTTGAATTATACGGTTAACAACGTTGCGAGGCGGACCGCTAACAGTAAAACAGCACCAGGACCCACGTCGGCCCTGGTCCCCAGGCGCGATATTAGCGGTACTGATTCACGATAATCAGCAGCGATCAAGCGAGCGAATACTTCTGGGATGCATGACATTGGATTGTTTTTATGCTCCGGCTTTAGGGGAATGAGGGCGGTACCGGTTGGGATAATGCTCTAGTGGTGTCCGGTAGCGGATAAAATTAATTCAATTTCGGCTCCGCGCTTAAGGACCCACAATGAAAACTCTCAATGGCCTCATGAAGCATCTTAGGGATAAAGGGATAGAGACGCACGGCTCTGTCCATAAAAGAAAGATGAAGAATTACGGTTATTACCATGGCTATAAGGGCCACCGTTTTGTGGGTAGTTCTTCCAATTGCTTAGAGCTAACTAGCTTCGATGAAGTAATTGCCTTAAATGAGTTTGATATGGCGGTCAAGGCGCTCTTATATTCAAGTGTAATGTTTATTGAAACTGCGCTAAAGAACTATACGCTAGAAGCCGTGCTTGAAGATTCTCACTCGTTCGTGCTGGAGGATATTTTCTCTCGAACGCTCGTGGCGTACCGTGATTACCCTAGAAAAAGTAAAGACTACAGCGCTGCTATGAAGAAGCGCCTGGGTCTGCGCGCGGAAATCAATAGATTGATTCAGTACAATTATTCCAAGAACCCTGTTGTTAGGCATTTTTACGACAGTGATAAACCCTTGCCTATTTGGGCGCTATTCGAGGTCATGACTCTAGGAAACTTCGGTGTTTTCTATTCATGCTTAAAGGGTTCGGTTAGACAGAGCATATCCGATGACCTGAAGCTTCCGAACAATTATGACGGTCCTGGGCTTCTCGAACGTACTATCTTTGTGCTCAAGGATCTCCGTAACGCGATTGCTCATATCAGTGCTGTTTATGACGTTAGGTTTAAGAGGGCAAAAGTGGGAAATCAGCTTGGTCAGATGCTTTCATCCGAGATGGGCGTTCCTTCTATAGACTTTTCAACTATTACCGATTACGTTGTTCTAATTGTCTGTCTGCTCAGAAAGATGATGGTGTCCAAAACTGAGCGCTATCAGTTAATTCGGAACTACTCTATCGTGCTGGAAGACTTGCACGGCTCTCTGTCTTCCTCGGATTTTCATAAAATAGTAAAGACTGGGGCCAGGAGCAAGATGGATGCACTTCGTAGCTATATAGCTGCTTCTTAAGAAGCAGCGGCTAAAGATGAGGCTAAAGATGGAGATGACATTCTTTGGAGCTGGGCTCGTAGACAAACATAGGATATCGACTAAAATATAGTCAATTGCGGTGGAAGCCTTCGGGCGACACCTGAAGAGGGTTGATGCGTCGGCCCTCTTTTTTTGTTGATATTTTACAGTATGCTGGACATGGCCGCGCGAGGCCCTGCGGGGAATGTCACCTCCAGAATTGATCTTGCGATTCAACAGCCGCTCGACGCGGTCATATCGCAAGATGCCGATCCGGTGTCGGCGCACCTGAACTCATCGATCATTCGCCTGGTAATCACGATGGTGTTGTTTACGATGTTGCTCTCTCGCACCGTGAACATGCAGTAGATCGGTAAGAGTCAGTTGGCGTGGATGTCCATCCCATGCGCTAGAGACGCTTACAATGGATCGCCCTGCTCGCCGGGTGGACCATGGTAGTAGCCGGCTGTGTTCATATAGAGGCACCCGTCCATCAGGTTGTCGACATGAGCCTCTTTGGGTGCGAGCTCCAGTGCCTTCTCTGCTCTTTCTCTTTGGTTTGCAGGGCTGCCAGAAGGCCAAAAAGATCAACTTGCTCGTTGCGCGCGCTTCATCTAATGTTCGCGCCAGTGGCTACACTTTTGAAAAATGGACGAAGGTGCCTGTCGCATATCTCATGTTGTAGACATGTCGGCGAGTTCAGAGTTGAAGGCGAAGTGAGTATGAAAGGTAGAAATCAGCACGTTACGAAGCATTCGGATGGCAATTGGCAGGTTAAGGGCGAAGGGGCAGGTCGCGCTTCTTTCGTTACGACGACCCAGAGCGAGGCGATAAAGCTCGGTCGACGCATTTGCTCTAATCAGGAGTCGGAGTTGATTATCCATCGTTGCGATGGAAGAATCCGCGCAAGGGATCCCCATGGCCACGATCCCTACCCACCGAGGGGATAGGGATTCGGCTCCATGCCGACAGCGGCCCGTAATAGCGCGTGCGTTGTCGCTAAATGACTTCTTCATTGTGACGAACGAAATACGAGCTTGGGGTTATTTCATCTGAAATGGTTGTTTGGTCCCTTCAAAGGGCTGATTTGGGGATTCGTGGTATCGGATTGACGGACCCCGAGTTCTCTCTTAAAGCAATCATTGTGATGAGGCCTTGCGAAGGTACGTCCGGCTTGGTCCGTAGGAACCGCCGAAAGGCGGTTTTCGTGTTTAAGGGATCCAAATGGATAAACCATTTAAATCTATAGGCGAGCAGATTGCTATTCTTGAAAGCCGTGGACTCGAATGCGATAACAATACTCGGTTAGTTTTGGAGCGCAAGGGATACTATCCGGCTATTTCAAGTTTTACGAGTTTCAACCAGAAAGCATGAGAAATTCCATTGCCAAGTCGTTTTCTGATCTCTATTCCGTGACGCATGAAATCGATAAGGGCATCAGCCCCCGAAGGCTTAGGCTCGCATACGATTACATCAAAGATTTTCGAAATATCTGCGCGCATGACGAGCGCCTTTTCTGTGCAAGGGTGTCTCCGTCTCACGATGTCAATCTAGTAGAGGTTTTAAGCGATCTTGAGCTAGTGCTGACGTGCCCTACCTTCGTCTTCCTAGGCATGTTGTTGGCCACCATAAAAGTTCGGGCACTTCGCTGAGGGGCATATTTGCCAATGTAGTTTCTGCCGTTTCTTCCCCACAATTCTCTGAGTCAATAATGCAGATTGCTTGAACTCGGCTTGAGACTTGCTATGTATTTGAATTTGACTAAACTTAACTTATAAGTTAACCACATTTGGTTTCTTCTGAAGCGGAGGGGGTGGCCTTTGGTTAGTGACTATGAACTTGTCGAATATGCTGATCCCGAGGGACGACCTTTTTGGGAACTAACCACCTCCCCTGAGAACTCTCAGTTTCAGAAGATGATGTCTGATCCTAAAACGAAGTTTACCGCCCGTAAAATGATTAATCAGATTTCAAAAATCTATGACTACGGGCTAAAGGATGTCATTGGAACGTCAAAGCTTCGGTGTATCGAGCCTAAGATTGGACTATACGAACTCAAGGGTTTTGATGGGGTTAATCGAGAAATGGTCTACGCGATTTGCCAAGGCGTGGACAAGATTGTTTTGCTTTTTTGGTTTAAGGGCCATCAAGGCTCGGGAAATATTTCCAAAGAAATTAAACGCGCAAAACAGTTGGCCGTGATAGCAAAGCAGCTTTTGGGGTCATAGCGTCGGCTTTTTTGCCCGCTTACGAAACGGAGACTTGTAATGGTTAAGGTCGATTTATCGGACTTTTACGCGGAAACGGAAACGAGCGAAACCCGTGCCTATGAGCACGCACTAGATATTGAGTTTATTGTTCATCGCGAGATGCAGCGCTCGGGCTTGAGTAAAAGCGAGTTGGCAAAGCGTATGGGCGTGAGTCTTCAGTCGCTTTCGAAATTGTTGAATTCTCAGCCTAACATGACGCTGAAAACAATCGCAAAGTTTGAGCTTGCGTTGGGTATCAAAATCATTCCTCAGGTCATTTCCAGTTATTCGAATGAGGCTCCGTTTTCCTCGTCTAATACTTCTGTCCGAGAACAATGGTCTTCATTTAACAGCGACTGCTCGGCTAAACGATTGAACTTTGAGATGATTCCGGGAGGTTTGGCTGCATGAGCAAAGATTTCATTGCGCCTATTCAGGTTGTTCATTTGTTTGTTGTCGACTCAACTTTTCATATTGAGAATGAGCCTTCCCAGAATATGGATTTAAAAGTTGACGTTAGCTATCAGGACGTTCATCTATTGAAGAATAAGGCGGGCGAGCGTGCAGACTTAAAGCTGTATGTGTGTGGCAGTCTGATTGATAGAGACGATGCAAAGGAAAAAATGCGCGCTGATGTGACGGTTGCTATTTCGGTGTCTACAAAATTGCCGTTCGACATTTCAGACGATGAAGCGCGCCGTTATCTTCTCTCTAATGCGATTTCTATGGCGTATGGTCACGCTAAGAGCTATCTGATGGTCGTTACTGGGCTTTCGCCCATGGGGGCTTTGACGCTGCCGGCAATTCTTCCTTCGGAATTGGCAGCGGACAGCGATGCGTCTTTCCAAAGTGAGTAAGTTGTTCCCGAGTTGGATTTTGCATGTCACTGCGTGCAAATGTAACGGGGTGCCGAATCAGTAGTTTGACTGATTCGGCACTTATATTTCGAAGTTTCTAGTTGAAGCCCAGCGATACCCGTGCTACGACAGCTAAATTTACCGTGACGTCCTGTCTTGCGACGCGCATGTCGCTCCGCACGGGTATCATGGTGAAAGCGATTTCAATGACAGGGGTGCCCGTGGTTAAGATGAAAGATGTGGCCGAGCTGGCCGGCGTTTCGAGCGCCGCCGTCTCGCGCTACCTCAACGGTGGATATATCTCGGCGGACAAGGCCGAGCGCATTAAGCAGGCAATCGAGCTGACCGGATACGTGCGATCCAGCCAGGCTCGCGCGCTGCGCACCGGTTCCACCAAGCTCATCGGCGTCATCGTACCTAAGATCAACTCGGAATCCGTGAGCCGCATTACCGCCGGCATTGGTCAGGTGCTCGGTCGCCGTGGCTACCAGATGCTGCTTGCCAACACCGACAACGCGGCCGATCGTGAGCTCGAATACCTCGATTTATTCCAAAACCACCCGGTTGACGGCATTGTTCTGGTGGCAACTATGATCACCGACGAGCACCGTCGCGCGATTGAGTCGTGCCGTGTGCCCATTGTGTTGATCGGCCAACATGTCGAGGGCGCGGCGTGCGTCTATCACGACGATTACGAGGCTGCCTTTGAGCTCGGCCGTGCGCTTGCGGGTCGGGTGGATGGCAAGATCGCCTACATCGGAGTTACCGAAGAGGACCGCGCGGCCGGTTATGACCGCCGTCGCGGTTTTGAGGCCGGCTTGCGCGCCGCGGGTAACCCGCTCGATGCCGCCTTGATTCGCCTGGGCTCGTTTACGCTCGACTCGGGCTATCGCGCTGCGCGCGAGCTGCTTGCCGATGCCCCCGATGTTTCGTTTATCGCGTGCGCGACCGACACTATGGCTGCCGGCGCCCTGCGCGCTCTTGACGAGGCGCGTGGCATGGGCGAGGGCGTGCGTCGCGTGAGCGGTTTTGGCGACAACGCATTTTTGCGCGCGCTGACGGGCGGCATTCCCACCGTGCATTATGGCTACCTGACCAGTGGCGTTGAGGCGACCAATATGTTGCTCAACGCGCTCGATGGCGAAGAGGGGGAGAGCGGTCTCAAGACGCTCAAGCTCGGCCATCAGCTTATGAATGTCTAGGCCTTGGGCACGTCTGCCTGCCTCTGAGACCCCTGTTTTTGCTTCAAAACTACCTTTCGCCGGCTTTTTCCTACCGTTCACCCTACTATGAAAACGATTACAGTCATATCAAACTGAAAACGATTACAGTGTAAGTGTCAAAGATGGCCGGGTGCTGATGCGCCCGTTGGAGGAAAGGGAAGTCATGGACTACCGCAAATCAGCCCAAGAGG
>OLOP01000640.1_pt1 | contig 26593 bp, 16 predicted proteins | sample 1672381 | NCBI WGS metagenome assembly OLOP01 (sample SAMEA3136678, study PRJEB25190) | human gut metagenome | biome: human gut; feature: human-associated habitat; material: faeces | place: Austria | collected 2013 | reverse complement strand
ACTTGCTGCGCGTCTCGAGGTATTTGCCCACGGTGACGAGCGACAGGATGGTGCCAGCGCTCTCAAAATACAGGTTGTCCATGCTCGTCATCATGGCCTCGTGCACCTGACCTGCGGCTAGCTGGTCGGCCATGATGAACATGGCGTAGAGCGACCAGGCGATGGAGGCGGTGGCGCCCACGGCAATAAGGGCGTCCATGGTGGGCGCGCCGTGCGCGAGCGATTTAAACCCGTTGATAAAGTACGCGTCGTTGACGTAGACGATGGGGATGAGCAGGACGAGCTCGGTGAGCGCGAGTGTCATGCTGTGGGTATGGTCGGTGAAAATACCGGGCAGCGGCCAGCCGAGCATGTGCCCCATGCCTATGTAGAACAGTGGGATGAGGAATACGATCGAGATGATGAGGCGGGTGCGCATGGCGGAGGCGGCGGCCTCCAGCTTTTTGGTGGGCGACTCCATATGGGCGGCGCCGGACCTGGCTTGCGTACTGCCGTTTTGGGAGGCGTCGATGCCCGTGCTGACGGGCGAGGCCGAGTAGCCCGCGCGGTCGACAGCGGTGCAAATGTCGTCGGGGGAGACCTGCGCAGGGTCGTAGTCCACCAGCATAGAGCCGGCGAGCAGATTGACCGCGACACTTTGGACGCCGTCGAGTTTGCTGACGGCACGGTCCACGTGCGCTTGGCACGCGGCGCACGTCATGCCGCCCACGTCAAACTTATCTTGAGCCATGGCTTCTCCTTTCTGTGGTTCGGTGTTGGAATTGTTAACCTGCTGATACTATACACCCATACCCCCTGGGGGTGTCCAGTACAGAAAGAAATGTATGACATTTCGTTACAGATGAGGATAGTTGGTTGGCCGATGGACCGTCCCAACCAATCATCTCAATCTGTAACGTCTGGACCGGTTTTTGAACCATAGCTGTTACAGATTTAGACAAACATTTCAGCCGAAAACTAACGTCTCGATCTGTAACAACTAGACCCCGTTTTACCGAGTATTTGTTACAGATCAAGACAAACAGTTGGCAGGAAACTCAATGTCTCGTTCTGTAACATCTAGCAGCAAATATGACCTCTAACTGTTACAGATTGAGACAATTGCCGGGGAGGGGTCCCGTCACGGCAAGACGCCCGCTCTCTAGATACAGAATCCGGGGATCACGCAGGTTCGTTTGTTTGGCTTGTCCGCAGGCGTTGCGTACGTAAAGGCGTCGCCGTCGTGGCCCACACGGTTTATGTAGAGCGTGCCTTCGGTCTCCGATGAGTCGGGGCTCACCGTGCGCTCCCACCAGCAGGTGTCCTTGCCCTTCCACTGACGGACCATCGTCTCGTTCGTGGAATACGGGCTCACCTTGAGCTCGCGGAAGAGTTGGTACTCCTTGCCCTCGCTGTTGTAGATGTCTGCCAGGTAGTGATAGTCCTTGGCAAACGAATCGGGCGGTTGCGTACCGCACAGCTCGACCATGGCGGGCAGCCAAAGGGTTGCGGGCAACTCGCTCAGACACGATGCACTGTTGGCGGCGCCCACATTGTTCGAGACCTTCTTGACCCCTTTAATGAGCGCGCGCAACTCGTTGGGTAGCAGCTTAAGGCCGTCGCCGTTGAGCCATTCCCGCAGCTCGCAATCTGCCCAGCCGGCGCTCGGCGGTTCAGCTGCAGCGTTGCGCTCGGCAATACCCGCGTCGAACATAAACGTCAGCCCGGCCTTACCCGTACCGTCCAGAAGCTCATCGTGACGGATGCCCACAAGCTGCGCGCCGACCTCCAGCCCGTTGGTGAGTTTCACGCGCTTGGTACACGGATAGGGGATATGCCCATCGGCATCGAGCAGGTGGTAGCGCTTGGCAATCTCGCGTGCCTCGCTACGGGTCTCGGCGGCCTTAATCTTGAGCGAAATCTCCTGCAGCTGATCCCAGGTGTAGTCGTCAAGCGAACCGCGGATGCCGTCCAGGTGGTCGGGGATGCCAAAGCCATGGGTCGCCGCCCCAACGACGCTGAGCCCCGCAACGGCTGCAACGACGCCACCGATAATAAACCGGCGGCGGGTCATGGCATCGTGCCGGGCCTGCTCCAGAATCTCTCGCGCGCGCTCGCCGGCGACGTCGACCTTAAGGTGCGTACCGGAGTCGATGTCGATTGCGGCGTCACTGCCCGCGCCCTCGCGGCCCTCGGATTCGGCGTCGGTGAGGTATGTCGAGAGCACCTCGAGCATCTGCTGCTCGGTAGGGCGATCGCACTGCTCGACTGAGAGACCCTTCATGATGATTTGGACAAGCGCTTCATCGCCCTCGCAGCGCGGCTCGAGCGGTGCCGGCTTGGTCTTGGTCTTTACGAGATAGAACGAGCCGGTTGCAGCGGCGTCCGTCGACTCAAAGTCAAACGGTTTGCGACCGCTGTAGAGCTGGTACAAAATGCTTGAAAGCGCATAGACGTCGATTGCCGGCGAACGGCGAAGGGCCGCGATGCCTTCGATATCCTGCGTGAGCATCTCGGGCGCGGCGTATGCGGGCGTGGCAAAGCGCCAGATGTCGGCGCGCCGGGTGATCGTGTCATCGCCGAGAGCCATGGTCGCGGAGCCCATGTCGATGAGGCAGGGGTCAAAGGAACAATCAGCAATCTGCTGCTCGAGCGTTCGGCTAGTGGTGCGGAACATGATATTGGCAGGCGACAGGTCGCGATGGATGACCGGATTCACGAGGCCTTGGGTCATCAAGAGCGCACGAAGCACGGCGTTTCCGACGGCGGCGACCATCTGGGTGGTCAGCCCGCCCGAGGCGTCGTGCGGAAGCAGGGGCAGCGCCTGCTTGAGCGAGGTGCCCTCGACCCACTCCATGAGGATGAGCGGGTCATTCTCACACGAGCCGTAGCCATAGACGCGCGGAAATCCGCGCAGGTGCGAGACGGTACACAGATGACGGTACTCCTCGAACAGCGCAGCGGTGTTGGCCAGGTGCGCGGCCGATTGCTCGGCGGAGCGGTCGGGGGCTTGGCCGGAAAGGATAGCGTTGTCCTTGAGTAGCTTGACGGCAAGGACCTCGCCGCTCGTGTTGGTCGCGCGCAGCACGTGCCCGATGTTGCCGTTGTTGCGGTGGGCCGTCTGGAGAATAAGCGTCATAAACCGACGTTTGGCGTCGTCCTCGGCGCTGGGGTCGACCGCCACGGCGGTATCGAACGTATCGAGACGGATGAGTTTGTCGCCATAGGCGCTATCGGTAGTATCCATGGCGTTCCTTTGTCTGGCATGGGTTGCCGCACGTATACGTGAGCAGTGCGGATATCGGTAAAGTACCATGATAGCCGCACTGCCCACGTATACCGCTGAGCATTGTCGTTTACGACGCAGAAGGTAGAAGACGAAAGACGGACGGCGACCGTCTTTCGATCGCCGTCCGTGCTAGTCCACAATGACGAGAAATGTTGTGTAGAGACCCAGATGGAGCCTGTCGCTGTTTTCGATTTCCACTGGGGGATAGATCTTGCCGGGCTCGCGTTGGTCGCGCGGCGGCTCGATTACGATATCGCCGTCGCCCGCGCCCGATTCGAGTACCGTGCCGTTGGTCGATCCAAGGCCCTGGGCGTACCAGTGCTCACCCTCAAGCCAAATGCGAAGATGTTCGCGCGATGCGTCGGCGCCCACATCGGTGACGCTGGGCGAGGTTTTGGGCAAAGAACCAATTACGGTGCCGCGCGGATCGCGTGTGAGGGGATGGATTTGCATGTCGGCGCAGTTGTCGGCATGGGTTCTGAGCAGACCGAGGTTGGGGGCGACGGTGCGCGGCTGCTCCAGGCTGCTCATAAAGCCACGTCCGACGGTAGTTTCGGTGGTGCCAAAGTGCCCGCCCGTCTTGCTGTCGCAAAAGCGCTCGACGGTGGCCACGCCCTGAACGGGATCGGCGAGCGCCCCCGTTGCCACAAAGAGCATAAGGTAAAGCGTGCTTTTCTCGCGCACGGTATTGCCGTCAAAGTTGTCGATGCGATTGAGGGCATTTGCATATAGGCGGCTGTCCAGCTTGTAGCTGGTGAGAGCCGACATCATTTCGTTGGCGGCCGGACCGCGATAGTGCTCGGCGATTGCCCGATAGGCGGACTCGCCGCCGCCGAGCTTGCTGCAGATTGCCGAGGAAAGGTTGAGCGTGGTGACAGTAAAGTCGCTGTAGATGGAGGGCGCGCACTGGTCAGGCTTGCGATGGACGATGTAACGGGTGAGATACGAGCGGTTGGAAGAGCATTTCTCGAGCAGGGTACTGCCGAGATAAGAGTTTCCATTGATAAGCATTCGGGCGATCTCGAGATGTTTAAGACCGCCGAACGAGCGAATATCGTTATAGAGGACCGAGCAAGGCGTCTCTGCTGCCACGGATACCTCCTTTGATTGCTTCCTAGCCAATATGGCGATAGGAATTAATGGCCCCCGGTGGGCGGCGTATTAAATGGCTGCACAATATATAGCGTAACCAAAGCAACATTATAGGCCACATGTTCGAAATTGCAGGAAGACTGAGAGATTTGGTTTGGACTGGACGGAAATCCCCCTCTGTCTTGATCTATAACAATTAGGGCCGATTTTACTCGGTAACTGTTGCAGATTGAAACGTTTGTGAACCGTGTCGACCGTTTGTCTCGATCTGTAACACGTAGAGGAAGATTTGCCCTGTAGATGTTACAGATTGAGACAATCAGCCGGGCCCACCTCGTCCGCCTCGTCATCTGTGGTTTACGTGGGGGCATACGGAGTGCGGGTATACTAACCGGCGGCGAATCTGCTCCATCGCTTAGAGCTGCTGCGTCTGGACGGCGCGTGATAGGGCTGCCAAAGCGATCGCCAGCGTGCTGAGCAACGTCCTCTCTGTGCGCACCTGTTTTTGTATGTATTAGCGCACTACCAAGCACGCTCGCGCGGCCGCATGCCGTGCCCATAACGCGTGCAGATAAGGAACAACAACATATGCGTAATTCTGTATCCGACGTCACGGACGCCGAGATTCTGGACGAGGCCCGCGAGGCCATGACCCAGGCTGCCTTCGATGCTGCCGACGAGGCCAGCGCCGCCGAGACCGTCGAGTCCGCGACCGAGAACCTGCCCGCCTTTGACGAGCTGGGACTTTCGGACGAGATGCTTCGTGCCATCGAGAACCTGGGCTACACGGCGCCCACGCCTGTCCAGGCCGGCTCCATCCCCGTGGTGCTCGAGGGCCGCGACCTGCTTGCCGCCGCTCAGACCGGCACCGGCAAGACGGCCGCCTTCTTGCTGCCGACCATGAACAATCTGGAGCACATTGCTCCGCCCAAGCCCGTGCGCGAGCGTGGCGGCCGCAACCGCCGTCGCGGCGCCAAGAAGCCCGAGGGCAACGGTCGCGGTCCCGTGATGCTCGTCATCACCCCCACGCGCGAGCTTGCCCAGCAGATCGACGAGGTCGCGAGCAAGATCGCCGACGTCACCGGCCATGTCGCCGTGACCGTCGTGGGCGGCGTGAGCTACAAGCCGCAGACCGCGGCACTCAAGTACGGTTGCGACATCCTGGTCGCAACGCCGGGCCGTCTGGTCGATCTGATCGAGCAGGGTGCCTGCCACCTGGGCGAGGTCAAAGTGCTGGTACTCGACGAGGCCGACCGCATGCTCGACATGGGCTTTTTACCCGCCGTCCGTCGTATTGTGCGCGAGACGCCGGCCGAGCGCCAGACGCTGCTGTTCTCGGCGACGCTCGACGAGGAGGCCGTGGGCGAGATCACCGACCTGGTGAGCGACCCGGCCCGCGTGGAGATCGCGCCTGCCACGTCGACCGCCGACACCGTCGACCAGTTTGTGTTCCCGGTGTCCATCGAGGCCAAGAACAACCTGCTGCCCGAGTTCCTCAAGAAGGAGGGCCCGGAGCGCACTATCGTCTTTATGCGCACCAAGCACCGCGCCGACAGCTGCTGCCGTCGTCTGGAGCGCAAGGGCATCAAGGCCGCCGCGATTCACGGCAACCGCAGCCAGGCCCAGCGCGAGCGTGCCCTTTCGGCCTTCCGCGACGGTACCGTTGACGTGCTGGTGGCAACCGACGTGCTTGCCCGCGGCATCGACATTAGCGACGTGCGCTACGTCGTGAACTTTGACGTGCCGGCCGAGCCGACCGACTACATCCACCGCATTGGCCGCACGGGCCGCGCCGGCGAGCTGGGCTGGGCCATCACGTTTGTGACCGAGCAGGATGTCGATGAGTTCTACGAGATCGAGAAGCTCATGGACAAGACCGCCGACATCTACGAGGCCGGTGACCTGCATGTGGGCCCCAATCCGCCCGCGGTTGACCCCGAGCGCGATCCTGCGGCCTTTAAGGTGAAGAAGAAGACCAAGCGCGGCAAGTCCAAGAGCAAGAAGAAGCTTGAGCAGGCGCGTCGCGACGGCAAGCGCAACGGCGACGATTACGGCGACGTGGCTGGTCGTTCCAACCGCGGTCGCGACGAGCGCCGTGGCGATGGCGAGCGTCCGAGCCGTCCCAAGCGCGGTGGCAAGACCCGCGTGCGCGAGGGCGTTCAGGCTCGCGTGGACGAGGCCGTGGAGAGCGTGGCTCGCGAGGTGGCTGCCGAGGAGCGCGGCGGTGCTGGTGCCGTCGAGCAGGCCCCGCGCGGCAACCGTGCCGAGCGTCGTGCCAAGCAGTTCCAGGGCGAGGCACACCGCCGTCGTCGTGAGGACGAGGACCGTGGTGGCCGTCGTCGTGTTGAGCGCGAGGACGAGGGCCGTGGTTCGCGCGGCGGCAAGCGCGGCTCGGGTGACCGTCGTCGCTCCGGTCGCGATGGCGAGCGCGGCGAGCGCGATGAGCGCCATGGCGGCGAAGGCCGTGGTTCGCGTGACGAGCGTGGTACCCGCGGTGCCGAGCGTCGCGGTGGCAAGCGCTTTGACGAGCGCGGAGGCCGCGAGGGCGGTCGCGGTGGTGAGCGTCGCGAGGGCGCTCGTGGCAACGGCAACCGCGGTGGCGCCGGTCGTTCGAATGAGTCGCGCGATCGTCGCGACCCGCGTGCCAGCCGCGATCGTCGCGATGACTGGCGCAACTACGACGATACCCGCGAGGAGCGTCGTGGCGGCTATCGTGGCGCTCGTGGTGGCAACCAGGCCGGCTCCCGTGGCGGCCGTGCCGGCGGTCGCGATAACCGTGGCAGCTATGGCAACAGCCGTGGCGGCAAGCGCGGCGGCAGCTCCCGTCGCCCCGGTGACGGCGGCGGCAAGCGCAAGTAACATACGTGTCGCGCGATAAGGCGAGATGAGTTTGGGCCCCGAGCAACTACGCTCGGGGCCCTTTTTGTGGGCGCAGTTTGAGGTGGGCCGGCCCCCTCACGAAAAAGCACGGAGACGGTCGCGGCAAGAGATGTGGGCTATCGGCTTAGTTGGAGATTCGCGTATGCGGGGTTCTGGCATCGACGGAGAACGTGAAGCTCCCCACCGACGCACGGTGGCCGCAGTGCCCGGGCGGACACGCTCGGGATTCCGCTCGCTGCCTGGCGCCCTTGCTGCCATCTGACTTTCACGCTCGCATTCTCTTGGATGCGAGCGTGTTTTTTCACGGCGCGCACGGGTCCCCCGGGGCGCGCCGTGCATTTTTGGGAGTATTCAGCAGGCCGGGGTGGCTGCATACGCGCCAGAAGCGTCTTTTTGGGCCAGCGAGATCATTCGACAGGCAATTTGGGTTGGTGGATGGCGTCCGGCGCGGCGATAACACGCGTTTCGCGCCGCGCCGGGTCTCAAAACGACGCCGATCGTTTGGCTTCCCCGATTTGCGGCGTCGCCGGCGGGGCCACGATGCTGAATACTCCGGTTTTTGCACGGTCCAAGCGGGGGTACGTTTGGACGGGAAGGGGCACCCCCGTCTTTTTATGCATGGCGCAAGCGAAATTATGCAAGACAATAGGGCGCCGTGCGCCGGATGCCCAGATTGGGGTTGACATGCGCCGCGATACGGGGTCGGGTGCCCCATCGGGAATAGCCACGAGGGTTACAAAGCTATGGAGACATCCAAATGTCGCCTAAATACCGTTTATCGAAGAAAAAATACCGTTCATCGGTCATAATGATTGTTCCGGCTTTGGAATTGTCTACAATAGCTCCCGTAAAAAGAAATGCGGAAGGTTACCGAGTCCCTCGGACGTGGGCCTAACCAAAGTCTTTGAACGGGTGCGTCTCTATGGATGCATTCGCTTGATTTTGGTTGGGCTATATTTATGAAGGGACATGCCACCATGGGTTTCTTTTCTCGCCTGATGGACGGTTCGGATGAGCAGAAGACTGCGGCTTCCGAGTTCGAAATCCTCGCTCCCGTTTCCGGCGAGCTTGTTCATCTAGAAAATACCAATGATCCCGCTTTTAGCAGCCGTGCCGTGGGCGATGGCGTTGCCGTGGTTCCCCAAGAGGGAACGGTGTGCGCTCCTGTTTCCGGCACCGTCGCGGCGCTGTTTCCGACTGAGCACGCGCTGGGCATCATGTCCGACGACAGCTCTGCTCAGGTGATGCTGCATATCGGAATCGATACTGTTAAGCTTGAGGGCAAGGGCTTCCATGCGCTTGTTGCCCAGGGTGACCATGTCGACGCGGGCCAGCCCCTCGTCGAGGTTGATTTCGACGCGGTTCGCGCCGCCGGCTTCGATCCCACGGTCTTCGTTATCGTGTGCGAGCGCTCGGAGAACTCGACTCTTCGTGAGCATGCTTCCGGCCCTGTTGCTGTTAAAGAGCCTGTCGTCTGGCTTTCCGAGTAAATTCTTGTGGTGGGTACCGTGGTTATCAAGCGAGTTTTTAACAACAACGTCGCAATGGTCACTTCGGACGATGGCTCCGAGCTCATCGTCATCGGCCGAGGCCTCTGCTTTGGCCGTCATGCCGGCGATGCCATCGACGAGGCGTCAATCGAAAAGACCTACGCGTTGCAGGAGGGAACTTCTCAGGACTCGCGTACGATTGACCGCTTGGCACATCTTTTGGAGTCCATCCCCACCGTCAACCTCGTGATTGCCGAGGACATTGTTCAGATGCTCCGTCGAGAGCTCAATGTCGACATCAACGATAAGATCCTCATCGCTCTCGCAGACCATATCAGCCTTGCTTTGGAGCGTGAGCGCAAGGGCATCTCCTGTGAGAATCCGTTGCTGCTTGAGATCCAGCAGTTCTATCGCAAGGAGTATGCACTTGCGGGCCGTGCGCTGCAGATTATCAAGGAGTATATGGGCATCCAGATGAGCGAAGAAGAGCAGGGTTTCATTACGCTGCATATCGTCAACGCCACCATGTCGCAACGCTCCGATCGTTTGATTGTTTCGGTCCAGCTTGTTCGCGACGTGCTCGCGATTGTTTCCAAGCGCTATGCTACGACCCTCGATGACACCTCGCTGCCCTATGAGCGTTTCGTTCGTCACCTGCAGTTTTTCGCACAACGGGCGCTCGATCCTACGGCCGGGCAAATCAACGGAGACGCGCTGTTCCGAATCGATGAAACGGCGTATCCCTGCGCATTCTCGTGCGCGGACGCCATAGCCGCCCACTTGTCGTCTACCTATAACGTTGTCGTTACCGATGCTGAGAAGAGTTATCTCGCATATCACATTGTTAACCTGCTTGGAGAACCTGGTCTCTAGGCATAACGTGCCCACACATCGATTGATATAAGGCAAGGCTCACGGTCTTGTCCAGGGCACATCTGTCTTAATTTGCGGAAAAGGAAGGGGAGTACCGCTATGACCGCAGAAAAGAAGTTCAATTTCAAAGCGCCGTTGGAGGTGTTCGCGAAGTCGATCGTTCAGCCGATGATGTATCTCTCGGTTGCCGGCATCCTGCTCATCGTGGGCATCATTCTGACCAACAAGACCATTTGTGCTTTGGTCCCCGTACTGGGCTCCGGTCCGTTCCAACTTGTGGGCGCCGTTGTCTACCAGTCGCTGATGTTTATCATCAACAACCTCTCGATTCTGTTCTGCGTGGGCATCGCCGGCGCCATGGCAAAGAAGAACAAGGGCCATGCCTCGCTGATTGCCCTGATGTCGTTCTTCCTGTTCCTGCAGGCTAACAACATCGTGCTCAACGCCACCGGCTCTCTTGCCGATGCGAGCGGCATGCTCGGTCTTACCGGAACCGGCCAGGCCACTGTTATGGGCATTCAGGTGCTCGATACCGGCGTGTTTGGCGGCATTATTCTCGGTTGCATCACCGGTGCCGTGTTCAACAAGTACTCGAACAAGCAGTTCCCCATTGCCCTTTCGATGTTCTCGGGCGTTCGCTTCCCGTTCCTGATCATGATCATCATTTCCTGGATCATGGGCGCTGGCTTCTGCATCGTTTGGCCTCCGGTTCAGGGTGCCATCTCCTCCGTTGCCGGCATCATTAAGGAGTCGGGCAACATCGGTCTGTTTATCTACGGCATGCTCAACAAGCTGCTCGTTCCCACCGGTCTGCACCACCTCATCTACACCCCGTTCCAGTTCTCCGATGTGGGTGGCACCCTGACGCTGGGCGATCAGGTTATCGCCGGTGCCTATCCCATCCGTGTCGCCGAGATGGCAATGACGGGCCAGCCCTTCTCCGATAGCACCTACTTCAACAGCTACACCTTCAACAACCTGTGGCCCTACATCGGTATCGGTCTCGCCTTTATCTTCACCGCTTACAAGGGGAACAAGGATAAGACCAAGGCCGTTATCATCCCGCTGATCATCACCGCCGTGCTCTCCTGCGTGACCGAGCCCATGGACTTCCTCTTTGTCTTTGCCGCTCCCGTGCTCTTTGTCGTTCACTCGGTTCTTTCCGGCATCTTCCTGGTCCTGCTCAAGGTCCTCTCCGTGCCCGCTTCGACTGCAGGCGGCATCATCAACATCGTGGTTTCCAACCTGGTCCTCGGTGTCGACAAGACCAACTGGCCGGTTATGCTCGTGCTCGGAGTCGTCAACGCCGCTCTGTACTTCTTCCTCTTCACCTTCCTTATTAAGAAGCTCAACCTCCACACGCCTGGTCGCGAGGAGGAGTCCGAGCTCGCCGAGTCTGTTGCCGAGGGCGAGGCCGCCGCGTCTGTCGCGGTGAAGCAGGGCGCTGTTGCCGCAGCTCCCGCAGAGGGCGTCGATGCAGGCATTGCCGACCTGGTCGCAGGTCTTGGTGGCAAGGACAACATCGAGGAGCTCGAGAACTGCTTTACGCGTCTCCGCGTGAACGTTAAGAACCCGGACCTCATCAATGAGGACCTCATCAACCACGTGCCCAACAGCGGCATCAACCGCAACGGCAATAATATCCAGATCATCTTTGGCATGAAGGTCGCCGAGATGCGCGACAAGGTCGAAAACGCAATTGAGAAGGAGCAGTAAACAATGATCATTACTCTGTGTGGTGGCGGATCCACCTTTACCCCCGGCATCGTCAAGTCCATCGCCCTGCGCAAGGACGAGCTCGACGTTGACGAGATTCGTCTGTACGACATCAACGAGGAGCGCCAGCGCAAGATCGGCGTGCTCGTGGATTGGATTTTGCACGAGGACCTCGGCTTGGACATCAAGCTCACGGTGACCACCGACAAGAAGACGGCTTTTACCGACGCGAGCTTCGTGTTTGCCCAGATGCGCGTGGGCGGCTACGCCATGCGCGAGCAGGACGAGAAGATTCCGCTGCGTCACGGCTGCGTGGGTCAGGAGACTTGCGGTTGCGGCGGCCTTGCCTACGGCATGCGCACCATCTTCCCCATGGTCGAGCTGATCGATGACGTTGAGAAGTACGCCAAGAAGGACTACTGGATTCTCAACTACTCCAACCCTGCCGCCATCGTTTCCGAGGGCTGCCGCGTGCTGCGTCCCAACGCTCGCATCATCAACATCTGCGACATGCCGATCGCAATCATCGACGTGGTTTGCGCCGCGCTCGATATCGACAAGAAGGATGTCGAGTACGATTACTTTGGCCTCAACCACTTTGGTTGGTTCACCTCGATCCGCCACAAGGGCGAGGAGGTGCTCCCGCAGCTGCGCGAGTACATCAAGGAGCACCAGATCCTGCTGCCCGATTCCTACCTCAAGGGCATGGGCTCGCTGATGGCCAAGAAGCCCGAGGAGGCCACCGACGAGCACCCCGAGCAGAACCGCCACACCAAGGGCAGCTGGTACTACGTCTGGAAGGGCGAGTACGAGATCATGGAGTGCTTCCCGGAGTACCTGCCCAACACGTATCTGAACTACTACCTGCAGCAGAAGGAGTTCGTCGAGCATTCCAACCCCGAGCGCACCCGTGCTAACGAGGTTGAGGAGACGCGTGAGAAGAACCTCTTTGATGGTATCGATCACTACGAGAAGACGGGCGAGATCGACGAGAGCACGTTCTATGCGGGTAGCCACGGCGACTGGATTGCCGACCTGGCCATCGCTCTGAAGAACGACACCAAGCAGCGCTTCCTGGTCATTTGCGAGAACAAGGGCGCCATCCCCAACATGCCCTACGACGCTATGGTCGAGCTGCCTGCCTACATTGGCAAGAACGGCCCCGAGGTCATCAGTCGCGACAACATTCCGCTGTTCCAGCAGGGCCTCATGATGCAGCAGCTGAACTCCGAGAAGCTCATTGTCGAGGCTACGATCGAGGGCTCGTACGAGAAGGCGCTTAAGGCCTTTACGCTCAACAAGACCGTGCCGTCGATGAAGGTCGCCAAGGAGGTTCTCGACGACATGATCGAGGCCAACAAGGGTTACTGGCCCGAGCTTAAGTAAAAGCAACAGGGTCGCTGACCGCATACCTGGAGCAATGCCCCGTCCACGTGATTGCGTGGGCGGGGCATTGTCATTTGGTAACGCGTTTTATCAAATATGGCATTTATCTGCGGTAATGTTCTATTTCACCGCTGAGGGTGACATTTTATACCGCCTGCCGAACCGTGTGGAGACCTAACAACTTTTTAGGTCAGTGTTGTGCGTGTAGCATTTTCGCCCGGCCTCGCCTCCGGGCTGCCACATGAGAGGGGATCTTATGGCACGACTGCACGTAATGGAACGCAGCCACGCTCAGGCCGTCATGGACGACCTGCACGATGCGCTCGGGCGCCGTCTGGCGGTGAGCTCGCTCGCCCCGTGTCCCGTTGAGTTTACGGCAGCGCTCGTCAACCTGTGCTCCACCCAGAGCTGCGGCAAGTGTACGCCCTGCCGCGTGGGCCTGAGCGCGCTGAGCGACCTGCTCGCCGATGTGCTCGAGGGCCGCGCCGACGAGTCCACGCTCAACCTGATCGAGCGCACCGCCCGCACCATCTATCTTTCGAGCGACTGCGCCATCGGCTACGAGGCCGGCGCCATGGCGCTTACGGCTATCCGCGGTTTCCGTGACGATTTTGAGCAGCACATCCGCGAGCACTCCTGTGGCTTTGACCGCGAGGCCCGCGTCCCGTGCGTCTCGGGCTGCCCGGCGCACGTCGACATTCCCGGTTACATTTCGCTGGTCGAGGCCGGCCGCTATGCCGATGCCGTCAAGGTCATCCGCAAGAACAACCCGCTGCCGCTCGTTTGCGGCCTGGTGTGCGAGCATCCCTGCGAGATGCACTGCCGTCGCGGCATGGTCGACGACCCCATGAACATCCTCGCCCTCAAGCGTTTTGCCGTTGAGCACAGCGGCCTCAACGATTACAAGCCCAGCGTGGCCGACAACACCGGCAAGCGCATCGCCGTGATTGGCGGCGGCCCGGCCGGCCTTTCCTGCGCCTACTACCTGGCCGTGATGGGCCATAAGGTGACCATCTTTGAGCAGCGCCGCCGCCTGGGCGGCATGCTTCGCTATGGCATTCCCAGCTACCGTCTGCCGCGCGAGCGCCTGCAGGCCGAGATCGACTGGATCTTGAGCGCCGGCATCGACGTGGAACTCGACCACTCCGTCAATGGTGAGGAGCTTGCCCGCCTGCGCGACGAGTTCGATGCCGTTTATCTGGCCATTGGCGCCCACAGCGATAAGAAGCTCGGCCTTCCGGGCGAAGAGGCGCCCGGCGTGGAGTCGGCCGTCAAGATACTGCGTGCCATCGGCGACGACGTGCTGCCCGACCTGAGCGGCCAGCGCGTGTGCGTCATCGGCGGCGGCAATGTGGCCATGGACGTGGCGCGCTCTGCCGTGCGCTGCGGTGCCGAAAAGGTGAGCATCGTCTACCGCCGTCGCATCTGCGACATGACGGCCCAGGATGCCGAGATTGCCGGCGCCCAGGCCGAGGGCTGCGAGGTTCTGGAGCTCACCGCACCGCTCGCTATCGAGACGGGTGAGGAGGGTCGCGTGAGCGGCCTGCGCGTGCAGCCGCAGATTATCGGCGAGCCCCGTCGTGGGCGTCCGGCCCCGCGTGCCGCCGCCACGCCCGAGCGCGTCATTCCCTGCGAGCGCGTGTTTGTGGCCATTGGCCAGGACATCGATTCCAAGCCGTTTGAGGACATGGGCATCGCCTGCAAGTGGGGTCGCGTCGTGACCGATTCGGACGGCGCCGTGCCCAGTTTCGATGGCCTCTTTAGCGGCGGCGACTGCCAGACCGGCCCCGCCACCGTCATCCGTGCCATCAACGCCGGCCGCGTGGCTTCGGCAAATATCGACCGCTACCTGGGCTTCGACCACAAGATCAAGCTCGACGTGGAACTGCCGACCGTTCAGTTTAAGGGCAAGCACGAGTGCGGCCGCTGCGAGCTGGGCGAGCGCGAGGCCGGCGAGCGCATTCACGATTGGAATCTGGTCGAACAGGGCCTTACCGAGGAGGAGGCACGCCAAGAGGCGAGCCGCTGCCTGCGTTGCGACCACTTTGGCTTTGGCGCGTTCCGCGGAGGGAGGAACCTGGAATGGTAGAGCTCAACAACCCCACTGTCAGCGATAACACCGAAAGCGGAGCACTCAATATGGTCAAGCTCACTATCGATAATTGCGAGGTCGTGGTACCCGAGCACACCACGATCCTGGACGCGGCCAAGTCCGTCGGCATCCAGATTCCCACCCTGTGCTACCTGCGCGATCTAAACGAGATCGGCGGTTGCCGCGTGTGCGTGGTCGAGGTTGAGGGCTGCGACCAGCTGGTTGCCGCCTGCAACAACTACGTGCTCGACGGCATGGTGGTCCACACCAACAGCCCCAAGGCCCGCGAGGCGCGTCGCACCAACGTGCAGCTGCTGCTGTCCCAGCACGACTCGCGCTGTACGAGCTGCGTGCGCAGTGGTAACTGCAACCTGCAGACCATCGCCAACGACCTGGGCATCTTCTATCTGCCGTACGAGCAGCACCTGGCACGCGAGGGCTGGGACTTCGATTTCCCCATCATCCGCGATAACGACAAGTGCATTAAATGCATGCGTTGCATCAAGGTGTGCGAGAGCGTGCAGGGCTTAGGGATTTGGGACCTGACCAACCGCGCCACGCATACCGCCGTGGGCACCCGCGGGCGTGCGCCGATCGGCAAGACCGATTGCGTCGCGTGCGGTCAGTGCATCACGCATTGCCCGACGGGCGCCCTGCGCGAGCGCGACGATACCGAGACCGTGTTCGACGCCATCGCCGATCCCGACAAGATCGTGCTGGTGCAGATTGCGCCGGCCGTGCGTAGCGCCTGGGGCGAGGAGCTCGGCATTCCGCGCGAGGAGGCAACCGTCGAGCGCCTGGCTTGTGCGCTGCGCCGCGTGGGCTTTGAGTACGTGTTCGACACCGACTTCTCGGCCGATCTCACCATTATGGAGGAGGGCTCCGAGCTGCTTGAGCGCCTGGGTAAGGCCGCCAAGGGCGAGGGCGACAGTCGCAGCTGGCCCATGTTCACAAGCTGCTGCCCGGGCTGGGTACGCTTTGTGAAGGCGCGTTACCCCGAGTTTGTCGACAGCCTGTCCACGTCCAAGTCGCCGCAGCAGATGTTCGGCGCCATCGCCAAGACCTACTACGCCAAAGTGCTGGGCGTGGAGCCCGAGCGCCTGTTTGTGGTGTCCGTGATGCCGTGCACGGCCAAGAAGGCCGAGTGCGCGCTGCCGAGCATGGTGGGCGAGGACGGCACGCCCGATGTGGACGTTGCGCTGACGGTGCGCGAGATGGTGCGCATGGTCCGCGCGAGTCACGTGAGCGTCGACACGCTGGTTGAGGAGCCGCTCGACACGCCGCTGGGCTTTGGCACGGGTGCGGGTGTGATCTTTGGCGCCACGGGCGGTGTGATGGAGGCCGCCGTGCGCTCGGCCTATTACCTGGTGACGGGCAAGAACCCCGACGCCGACTTCTTTACCGATGTGCGCGGCCTGGACGGCTGGAAGGAAGCCGTGGCCGATATCGATGGCACCAAGGTGCGCGTCGCCGTGGCACACGGGCTGGGCAATGCCGCCCGCCTGCTCGACGCGATTCGCGACGGCCGCGTGAGCTATGACTTCGTTGAGGTTATGGCGTGCCCGGGTGGCTGCGTCGGTGGCGGCGGTCAGCCCATCCACGACGGCTGTGAGCTGGCAGCTGAGCGCGGCCAGGTGCTGTGGGGCCTGGATGCGAACGCCGAGATTCGCTTCTCGCATGAGAATCCCGATGTCCAGGCGTGCTACCGCGAGTTCTTGGGCGAGCCGCTCTCGCCGCTGGCCGAGGAGCTGCTGCATACCGACCATCACGCATGGACGATGCCCAACGAGGGGACGTGCTAGCGATGCGCGCGTTTGATTTTGAGATGTCGCGCCGGGGGTTTGCCTCGGCGCTCGCCGCGGGCGCCCTGTCGCTTGCGCTCGCGGGCTGTGGCGGCGGGGCTGCCGGTGCCGGGTCCGCCGCGGGCTCGGCTGCCACGGACGGCGCCGGTGCTGCTGCAGAGCCGGTCGAGGTGCACGTCGCCTCGCTCAAGGGGCCGACCTCGATTGGTCTGGTGCAGTTTATGGATCAGGCGGCCGAAGGTGCCACGGACAACGAGTTCGACTTTGCGATCAACACCGCCGCCGACGAGATCGTGCCCAAGGTCATTCAGGGCGATATCGACATTGCCCTGGTGCCGGCCAACGTGGCGAGCGTGCTCTACAACAAGACCGAGGGCGCGGTGCAGGTCATCGACATCAACACGCTGGGCGTGCTGAACGTGGTGACGGGCGACGCGAGTGTGACCTCGTTTGGCGATCTGGCGGGCCATACCGTCTATATGACGGGCAAGGGCACCACGCCGGAGTACGTCATGAACTACCTGCTGGAGCGCGCGGGCCTGACCGGTCAGGTGACGCTTGAGTTTAAGAGCGAGCCCACCGAGGTGCTGTCGGCCCTGCTTGCCGATCCGTCTGCCGTGGGCGTGCTGCCGGAGCCGTTCAAGACCGCTGCCATCGCAAAGAGCGAAGGCAAGCTGTCGGCTCCGGTAAGCCTGACCGATGTGCGGGATGAGCTGGCGGGTGACACGGGTTCGCGCCTGCTGACGGGCGTGACCGTGGTGCGCCGCGCGTTTGCCGAGGAACATCCCGAGGCTGTGGCGGAGTTCTTGAGCTGTCACGCGGCGAGCGTTAAGGCCGTCAATGCGGCGCCGGCAGACTGGGCGCAGGCCGTGGTCGATGCCGGCATCGTGGACAACGCCAAGATCGCCGAGAAGGCGATTCCCGGGTGCATGCTTGTGTGCCAGACGGGGAAGGATATGAAGACGGCGCTCGGCGGGTACCTGCAGGTGCTGGCCGATGCGGACGCGAGCGCCGTGGGCGGCAAGCTCCCGGCTGACGATTTCTACTACATGGAGTAGCCCGTGCGTGCGTTTGCTCGACAAATGACAGAGCGTATGAAGGCGGTGGCGGCAGCAGGTGCCGTCGCCGCCTTTTGGCTTGCCGCGTGGATGCTGGTGGCGGCGCTGGTGGCGCAGCCGCTGATCTTGCCGGGGCCGGGTGCTGTTGCCTTGGCGCTGCTGCGCCTGGTGTGCGATGGCGGTACCTGGGCGATTTTGGCGGGCTCGGGCGCGCGGATACTGGGCGGGCTGGCGCTTGCCGCGGTGTGTGGTGGCGTGCTTGCCGGCATTTCGTCACGTTCGCGGGCGTTTGCGCACCTGGTTGCTCCGGCGCTGTCGTTTGTAAAGGCGACGCCGGTCGCCTGCGTGGTGGTCCTGCTGCTTATTTGGTTGGGATCGGCGCGCGTGAGCATCGCCGCGGTCTTTTTGATGGCGCTGCCGGGCGTGTATTTTTCGCTGGCCGAGGGCTTGGCACAGGTGAATAAACCGCTGGAGCAGATGTTCCGTCTGCATGGCGTGCGCGGCTGGCGCCTGTTTTGCGCCCACACCTGGCGCGAAGTCCTGCCGTTTGCGCTTTCGTGCGCCCGGGCCGTGATCGGCATGAGCTGGAAGGCCGGCGTGGCGGCGGAGCTGATCGGCATGGCGGTGGGCACCGTAGGCGAACGCATCTATCAGGCGAAGCTGCTTATCGAGACGGCTGACCTGCTGGCGTGGACCGTGCTGGTCGTTGCCGCCTCGTGGGCGTGCGAGCGCGTGCTGGTGTGGCTTCTACGGGTTTCGGGACCCGTGGCGTGGCGCGCGGCCGTGCGGGCGCATGGGCGCGGCGCTCGCGGTTGTGTGGGCGGCTCTGCTGGCGGTGGGGCTGCAGCGGAGCTTGCGCTTGCCGTGGGCGATCGCGCGCCCTGGGCTCCGGCGCTGGATGGTCTGGTGCTCAACGTGCCTGCGGGTGGGCGTATCTGTGTGATGGGTGCTTCGGGCATGGGCAAGTCGACGCTGCTTGCCCTGGCAGTGGGGGAGTGCGCGCCGTGCTCGATGGTGTTTCAGGATGCACGCTTGGTCGAGTCCGCCTCGGCGCTGGATAACGTGCTGGTGTGCGTCGATGCGCATGTGGATGCTTCGAGTGCCGCGGCATTGCTGCGCCTGCTGGTGCCGGGAATCGATGTGCATGCGCGCGTGGCCGAGCTTTCGGGCGGGCAGCGCCGCCGTGTCGAGATTGCCCGCGCCCTGCTGTGCCCGGGCGGCGCGGTGATTCTTGACGAGCCCTTTACCGGCCTGGATACCGCCGCGCGCGATGCGACGACCAAGGTCGTGCTCGACCTGCTCGACGGCCGCACGCTCTTGCTTGCCACGCACGACGCCGCCGACGCTCAGGCCCTCGATATCTCGGACATCATCACGCTCTAAAAACTAACTCAGCAACAAAATGATTCGTTTTCCTCCGTCCCCATGGGGTCGGATGTGGTATTCTATCTGCGGGGTAATACTTAGGAATACCAAGTAATACCAACGCTGCAGAAACAAACTCCGGATGCGGGTCAATCGGGTTGCCTTCACAGCCCGTCGCCCAGCCGCGTGGCCCGTATCCATCCGCACCACCGTCGTTTCAAAAAGGAAGCGCCATGGCAGAACACATGACCCCCGTAGTCGCGAAGGTCTTGCCCGAGGAGAAGGCAGCCTTCGCGGCGGCAACTCAGCTCGTGGGCACCACGCCGTCCAACGCCATCCGCATGTTTATCGCCGCGTTCAATCGCTGCGGCACCTTTCCGTTTGACATCTCGCCCAACGGGGCCTTTGGCAAAGAGTGTCCCCAACAGCTAGTCGTTGAAGAACGTCCCCAATGACTAGTCGTCGGGAGGAGGTTGGCATGCTCAATGCGATGATTTGGGCGCTTGCCTGTTTTGGTGTCGTCGCTGCCGATATTGCCCTGAGCGTCGTTTTGTTCTCCGCCCTTGGCGTCGCATCGGTGTTCATGAGTTTTTCGATCGATGACCTCGACATTCAATTGCTTCAGGCCGTCGCGCAGACGGCATCGTTTTTGATGGCGCTGCTGTGGTGGCGTTATCTGTGGCCGCGTTCGTTTATGGCGCGCTGGCAGGGCGAACGCCCACTTGGCGGGGGAGCGCGTGGGGCGTGGAAACGTATCGCCTGCGTTATCGTGATTGGCCTGGCCCTGCAGGTGGTTGTTGGCTACGTGACCGACGCCGCGCTGTCGCTGTTGCCCGATGCCGCGGCCGACTACAGCGAGCTTGTCGAGGAAACAGGCATGGGCGACACCAGCTATCTCGCCGTCCTGACTACGGTGCTCGGTGCCCCATTTTGTGAAGAGCTGCTGGTGCGCGGCATTATTTTTGAGTTTTCGCTCCGAGCGTTTAATCCGCAGTGCCGCCCACTTTGGAAGCGCCGGCGTCGTGCGAGCGCGCAGGACGGAGCCATGGTGCCCTGGGCGGCCCCGAGCACGTGGGGTATCGCCGCGGCGATTGTGTTGCAGGCGGCAATCTTCGGTTTTATGCACATGAACTGGGTGCAGGGTTGCTACGCGGGTGCTGCCGGCCTCATCTTTGGTTGGGTGCTCGCGACGACCGGAAAGCTCCGCTACACGATTCTGTTGCACTTTGCCTTTAATGCCGGGTCGTATCTCATGGGGCTGCTGTGGTTTGTGGACACGCCGTTCGGCGTGGTGGTCACGGTTGCCATCGCCGGCGTCATCCTCGTTGAGGCAATGCGCTCGCTGCGCCACGCGTGTGGGACGGACGCAGCGAGCGCACCGCTGCCCTAGTTGCGGCGTCCGCCTCCGTTGGCGCCCTGACGCCCCTGGGCCGCGCGATTGCGACCGGCAGTGTTCTGTGCGCGCGACATGCCGCTGTGCCCCTTGCTACCCTTGGGCCCCTTGCCGGCGCCACCGTGCGGCTTGCCGCCCTTCTTGCCGGTTCCATGCCCGCCGTTGGCAGATGTCTCGCCCGGGCGCGGCGGCACGGGACGAATCAGGCAATGCTTGGTGTAGCCAATCAGATCGCGGCGGCCGGCTTTTTCCAGCGCCTCGCGCACGAGCTTGTAGTTCTCGGGCTTGCGATACTGGATGAGCGCACGTTGCATGGCCTTCTCGTGCGGGTCGCGCGCCACGTAGATCGGCTCCATGGTGCGCGGATCCACGCCGGTGTAGTACATGCAGGTCGACATGGTGGATGGGGTGGGGTAGAAGTCCTGCACCTGCTCGGGCATGTAGCCCATGTCGCGCACGGCTTCGGCAAGGTCCACGGCTTCCTTCATCGTTGAACCGGGGTGGCTCGATATCAGATACGGCACCACGTACTGCTTGAGTCCGTATTCGCGGTTCAAGCGCTCAAATTTACGGCAGAACGCGTCGTAGACGGCGCGGCTCGGCTTGCCCATCACGGACAGCACCGCATCGCTCACGTGCTCGGGTGCTACGCGTAGCTGGCCCGAGACATGGTGCTCCAGCAGCTCGCGCAAAAACTCGTCCGAGGCGTCGGCCATGGTGTAGTCAAAGCGGATGCCGCTGCGGACGAAGACCTTTTTGACGCCCGGCAGCTGACGCAGGTCGCGCAGCAGCTGCGTGTAGCCGCTCTCGTCGACCACCATGTTCTTGCACACGCTCGGCCACAGGCAGCGCTTGTTCTTGCACACGCCGTGCTTGAGCTGTTTGTCGCAGGCGGGACGGCTAAAGTTGGCCGTCGGTCCTCCCACGTCGTTGATGTAGCCCTTAAACTCGGGATCGCGCGTGAGCAGCTCGGCCTCGCGCATGATCGAATCGTGGCTGCGCATCTGCAGCACGCGACCCTGGTGGAAGGTGAGGGCGCAAAACGAGCACTCACCAAAGCACCCGCGGTTGGAGCTAATGGAAAACTTGATCTCGGCAAAGGCCGGCACGCCGCCCGCCGCGTCGTAATCGGGATGCCAATCGCGTGCGTAGGGGAGTTCGGCAACCTCGTCCATCTCATCGGTGGTGAGCGTCGCCGACGGCGGGTTCTGCACCACATAGACGCTGTTGGGGTAGGGCTCTACCAAGCGGTGTCCGGTGATGGGGTCCATATTCTGCTGTTGCACATTGAAGCTGCGTGCGTAGTTGAGCTTGTCGGCGGTAAGGTCGTCCCAGCTGGGCAGCAGGTCGTAGTCGTAGACCTCGTCGAGCGAACCCGTGCGGTAAACGGTGCCGTTGATATAGGTGATTTGGTCCATGGGCAGTCCAGCGTCGAGCGCGTCGGCGATCTCGACGATCGCGTGCTCGCCCATGCCGTAGATGAGGATGTCGGCGCCCGAGTCGAGCAGTACCGAGCGCTTGAGCTTGTCCTGCCAGTAGTCGTAGTGGGCCAGGCGGCGCAGGCTTGCCTCGATGCCGCCGATGATGATGGGGGCGTCCTTAAACGTCTGGCGGATGAGATTGCCGTAGACCGTGACGGCACGATTGGGGCGGTGCCCCTCCTCGCCACCGGGAGTGTAGGCATCGGTGTGGCGGCGGTGCTTGGTCACCGAATAGTGGTTGACCATGGAGTCCATGTTGCCGGCACTGACGAGAAAGCCCAGGCGCGGCTCACCGAGCACGCTGATGCTGGCGGGGTCGGTCCAGTCGGGCTGGCAGATGATGCCCACTTTGTAGCCGTGCGCGTCGAGTACGCGGCTGACGATGGCCATGCCAAAGCTGGGGTGGTCCACGTAGGCGTCGCCGCAGATGTAGACAAAGTCGCACTGGTCCCAGCCGCGCGCATCCATGTCGGCGCGGCTGACGGGGAGGAACTTATCGCGGCCCGGGCGCCAGGGGCGTGAGGGCGCTGCCGGGGTATGAGTGGCGTGGCCGCTCTGGGCCTTGCCACCGCGCTTTTGCTGCTGGCCCTGTTTGCCCTGCTGACTGCGCTGGTTGTTTTGAGCGTGCTGAGGCTTTTTTGCCACGATCCCTCCCGGTGTTTGTATGCTGCACGTAATTGTAACCAGTCTTTTTGGGACGGGGCTAAAAAGACTGGTGGAGTACATGAGCTGGCGGATCGGCGCGTCGGTGCGAGTGCCGTTTGTTTCCAGACTGTGTATCTGCGCGTTGGGGAACCCATCTCGCGCGCACACCACGTTGTCAATGGGTTACAGTATGAACGGCGGCTATGTTTCCGCCAACGCACGAGAGAGTCGTCAACAAGGAGGATGCACGACGATGCAGCGTGCCAAACAGATATCGGAGTCTATTGAGCTGGGCATCATCTTGGCGCTCGCCGGTGGCTTTATGGACGTGTATTCGTACATTGGGCGCGACCATGTTTTCGCCAACGCGCAGACGGGCAACATCTTGCTGGTGGGCGTGAGCATCTCGGAGGGCAATTGGGCACTTGCGGAGCGCTACTTCTTCCCTGTGGTGTCGTTTGCCGTGGGCATTATGCTTGCCGACCTGGTGCACGAGCGGTTTGGCAGCGTGATTCACTGGCGTCAGGTGACGGTGTTCTTTGAAGCCGTCATCTTGCTGGGCGTGAGCTTTATCCCGGGTGGCAATTTCAACCTGCTCGCCAACTGCCTCACCTCGTTTGCCTGCGGTATGCAGGTTGAGAGCTTCCGCAAGATCCACGGTCACGGCATCGCTACGACCATGTGCATCGGCAACTTGCGCAACGCGCTGCAAAACGTGGACGATTACATCATCACCCACAGGCGCGGCTTTTTGGAAAACGGCCTGCTGTACTTTGGCGTGATCTTTATCTTTGTGTTTGGCGCCGTGCTGGGCAACTGGTGTATTGAGCGCATGGGGCTGCACGCCATCGTCGTGGCGAGTTTGCTGCTGTTTGTCGCGTTTGCCATCATGTTCATCGACCGCGAGCGCGACTTGCGCTTACGCTGGAAGGTTGCGGCCGAGGCCTGGAAAGAGGGCTGTCGAAAGTAACCGAATGCGGCAAAGGGGTTGTCCCTTTGACGCAATATTTTTCATCATCTGTTGAAACGCTTTAACAATTTTGACGTTCTCACGCGTTTTTCGTTTCAAAAGCGTTAGGATGGGACTCATAGCGTGGGGCGTAATAGGTGCCCCGCACACGATGGGAGGCTATCAATGGCTAATCGTTTCGTTCTCAATACCATTTCTTATCATGGTTCTGGCGCCATCAAGGAGATCCCCGGCGAGCTTCAGCGTCGCGGCTACAAGAAGATCTTCGTCTGCTCCGACCCCGATCTGGTCAAGTTTGGCGTTACCGCTAAGGTGACCGACGAGCTCGACGCCGCCGGTATCGCTTGGAGCCTCTACTCCGAGATCAAGCCCAACCCCACTATCCAGAACGTCAAGGACGGCGTCGAGGCCTTCAAGGCCGCCGAGGCTGACGCTATCGTGACCATCGGTGGCGGCTCCTCCATGGACACTGCTAAGGCCATCGGCATCATCATCAACAACCCCGAGTTCGCCGATGTCCGCAGCCTCGAGGGCGTTGCTCCCACTAAGAACCACGCCGTGTTCACCATCGCCGTGCCGACGACCGCCGGTACCGCCGCCGAGGTGACCATCAACTACGTCATCACCGACCCCGAGAAGGTCCGCAAGTTCGTGTGCGTCGACACCAACGACGCCCCCGAGGTCGCCGTCGTCGACCCCGACATGATGGCTTCCATGCCCGCCGGCCTGACCGCTTCCACTGGCATGGACGCTCTGACCCACGCCATCGAGGGCTACACCACCAAGGGCGCTTGGGAGCTCTCCGACATGTTCCACTTTGAGGCTATTAAGCTGATCAGCGAGAACCTGCGCGACTCCGTTGCCGAGGCCAAGTCCGGTCAGCCCGGCTCCGGCCGCGAGGGCATGGCTCTTGGCCAGTATGTCGCCGGCATGGGCTTCTCCAATGTTGGCCTGGGCATCGACCACGCCATGGCTCACACCCTGTCCGCTCACTACGACACCCCGCATGGCGTCGCCTGCGCCATGCTGCTGCCGATTGCCATGGAGTTCAACAAGCCGGTTTGCGCCGAGCGCCTGGCCAAGGTCGCCGTCGCCATGGGCGTTGACACCACGGGCATGAGCACCGACGAGGCCGCCGATGCCGCCATCGCCGCCGTTAAGCAGCTCTCCGCCGACGTGAACATCCCGCACGTCTGCGAGGCCATGAAGGCTGACGAGATCGAGGTCCTGGCCAAGGACGCCATGGCCGACGCCTGCTTCCCGGGCAACCCGCGCGAGGCGACGCTCGACGACGTCATCGAGCTCTTCAAGAAGATCTGCCCGGCTGCCTAGCCTCGTTTGGCGTTCTTTCGCCTGTAGGTGTGCGGTCGCTTTTTGACTTGCCGCTGGCCCCGCCGCGCTACGCGCGGCGGGGCTTTCTGTGCCTCGTCGATGCCCCGAGATGGGCAAAACCAAGGCATGCTGCCCGCTGCGGATAGGTGGTGCACTTCCCAGCGTGCATTTTTGGGAGTATTCAGCAAGCTCTTAAAAATGCATAACGTTTTGAATGGCCCGTAGTGGTCCGCAGGCGCCCATCGACAGCCATTGTGGGCGGACTATCGATGAGTGGAGGGGGTTGTTACTGAGTTTCTGCTTTGCGACGACCTGCAACACTGCTGTAACCGCGTCGTTTTGTGGTTCGCGATGGGGTCGTTGGGGCCCACGGTGCTGAATACTCCGTTTTTTGCACGGCCCAAGGTGGGGTACCCTGAGACGAAGCAAAAAGATTCCTCATTTCTATGCAGATACCGATAGGATTTATGCAAGATTGGGATTGTAAAACGTGCGCGTGCGCAAAATCGGCGCGAGGACGTCTAGAGGTGGCTCGACTCCCAGAGCCTTGCGCGTGCAGAACGGTTAAAATCGGGACTCGGTCTTAGTTTTGCTTGGAAGGATGCACATGGCTTCTGTAATCGATGCTTCTCTAGAGGAGACGCTCTCCTATATCGCGGGACAGCTTAAGACGCTGACTTCTATTGCTTCGCCGACGGGCTATACCCGTACGGCGACTGATTATCTAATGGAAACGTTGCGCGATATGGGCTTTGGGCCCGAGCGCTCCAATAAAGGCAACGTGCTCGTTGAGCTTGGTGGTGAGGGTGAGCCGCTCGTGTTGGCGAGCCATGTCGATACCCTGGGCGCCATGGTGCGTTCCATTAAGGACAATGGCCGCCTGCGTCCCACGACGCTTGGTGGGCACCAGTGGTCTACGGCCGATGGCGAGAACTGCACCGTCTACACGCGTGACGGTAATGTCTACACGGGCGTGGTCCTCAATACTGAGCCTTCGGCGCATGTGGCCGATGAGCCGGTCAAGACCATCGAGAAGAACATGGAAATCCTGCTCGACGAGAACGTTGACAGCAAGGATGACGTGCTTGAGCTGGGCATTCAGACGGGCGACATCATCGCTATGGATCCGCGCACCACGGTGACGGAGAGCGGCTACATCAAGAGTCGCTTCCTTGACGACAAGCTGTCCGCGTCGATTCTGCTGGGTTTGGCCCGCGCCGTCGCCGCTGGCGAGGTGACGCTTTCTCGCAAGGTGTCGCTGCTCTTTACCGTGTACGAGGAGGTCGGCCATGGCGGTGCCTTTGTGCCGGCCGATACGCGCGAGATGATCAGCGTGGACATGGGCTGCGTGGGCGACGACCTGGGTTGCACCGAGCGCATGGTGTCGATTTGCGCCAAGGATTCGGGCGGTCCGTACAACTACGACCTGGTGACGACGCTGTCCAATATCGCGCGCGAGCTGGAGCTCGATTACGCCATCGATGTGTACCCGCACTACGGCTCCGACGTCGAGGCCACGCTCTCGGCCGGCTACGACATTCGCCATGGTCTGATCGGCCCCGGCGTGTACGCGAGCCACAACTACGAGCGCAGCCACATCGACGGCGTGCGTAACACCTTTGAGCTGGTCCGAGCCTACGTACAGCGCTAACGATGCAGCGGCCTCGGCTGATACAGCAGTACCGACCGAGGCCGTCCTCTCTAAGTTGCGGTGAAATAGGGACTGTTTGGCGGTTTTAAACGCTTAAAC